>PDWJ01000160.1_pt1 | contig 97933 bp, 105 predicted proteins | sample 1430881 | NCBI WGS metagenome assembly PDWJ01 (sample SAMN01162460, study PRJNA174530) | Oral metagenome, whole genome shotgun sequencing project. | biome: Marine environment; feature: Marine mammal; material: Swab sample of the gingival sulcus; isolation source: swab sample of gingival sulcus...
GCAAGAGAGTCGTCCCGGCTGAAGAGCCCTCCGGTCCACTTGCCCAGGGCCACGACGCACGCCCCCGTGAGAGTTGCCATGTCGATGATGGCATCCGGCCTCATCTCGCTGGCCAGGGAGAGCGCATCCGCCAGGGCCAGGCGCCCCTCCGCGTCGGTGTTATTGATCTCGATCGTCTTGCCGTTACGGGCTCGGACGATATCGTCTGGACGGTACGCCGTGCCGGAGGGCATGTTCTCCGCAGCCGCGACGATGCCATGCACCTCCACCTCGGGAGCAAGCGCCGCTACCCCCTGCATGATACCCAGGACATTGCAGCCCCCGGACTTGTCGCCCTTCATGGTCGTCATGAAATCCGCCGGTTTGATGTCCAGCCCACCACTGTCAAAGGTCAGTCCCTTGCCGACGAAGACGACCTTTTTCTTCGCCCTTTTGGGCACATAGGAAAGACGAATCAGGCGCGGAGGGGTTGCCGATCCACGTCCCACGGCCAGAAGAGCGCCCATGCGTTCCTTCTCCAGACGTTTCTCGTTCCAGATCTCGCAGTCCAGGCCCGATGCCTCGGCGAGGGCCTCTGCCCGCCCAGCCAGAACGGGCGGGTTGATGACGTTGCCGGGCTCGTTAGCCAGCTCTCGCGTCATAATCTGCGCGGCCGCGAATTTCCGTCCCTCCGCAGCATCCTCCTCCGAGAGCTCCGTGACGAAGACCTCCCTGAGGCTGAAGTCCTTCTCGTCGTCCTCTTTTTGCTTGTACTTGTCAAAGACGTAGCCGCAGAGCTCCACAGCCTCCGCCATGAGGGAGGAACAGGAAAGGCCCCCCTCGTCGAACGCCAGTTTTCCGCCGCGCAGATGAGCGCAGGGGACGAGTGCCGTCCCGTTGTGCTGACGTCCCACAGTTCGCAGGGCGTAGGCCAGCATATCACGAACCAGAGCGGAACCACATTCCTTCTCTTTGCCCAGCCCCGCGAGGTAGAGGTTACGAACCGCCCCTCCGAAAAGAGGCACCTGAAGCAAGACCCCCTTCTTGCCCGTAAAATCCTTGCGCGAGACCAGCTCCTTGACGAGGTCCCCGCAGGGCAGAGTCGCCTCTCCTCCACAATCCTCCTCACGGAGGAGCAGAACCAGGGCATCGCCCTTCCATTGATTTGCAGAATCCTTGAATATCTTGATGTCGATCATCCGAGAGACCTCCTCATTTTACGCATCTCCGAAGGAAAGGGAGACAGGATATCTTCAGCTGCGTCATCACCATAGACAGCGCAGACCACGTCGTCGCCATCCAGGAACGGCATCTTGTACTACGCGTTGGCCAACGCGGTTCGTGCCGACGACACACGCATGAAGTTGATAGGATGGGCGACGTATCCGCCCTTCCCGTTACGTCGAACGTCGAAATAGCACAAAAACGAGACACGTTTCGAACCAGGGAAGCAATCGGCAAAGGCACCTCCATGGTTCGGCGCTCAGGCCTCGGTTGGTGCAGGCAGCAGGACACCAGGGCCGCAATACACCACTCGAATATGATAGAAAAGACAAAAACACCCGCCTCTCGGCGGGTCAGGTCTCCGTGGGGCTCGATATTTTTAAAAATGGAGCGGACAACGGGATTCGAACCCGCGACCCTTAGCTTGGGAAGCTAATGCTCTACCAACTGAGCTATGTCCGCCCGGCGACAAAAATTATAGACCGGGCGAGCCGGTTTGACAAGCCCTTCACAGGAGGTGCTGCGACAGTTTGTAGGTGTTCAATCATCTCACTCATTCACCTTGACATCAAACAGACCGTCTCCACATGGCAGGTCTGGGGAAAAAGGTCGAAGCTCCGCACTTGCCTCAGTTTCCATCCCTTGTCCATCATAATCCGAACGTCTCGGGCCAGGGTGGCCGGGTTACAGGAGACGTAGAGCAGCCGGAGGGCGGTGCTTTCGTCCACGGCATCCATGACCTCTGAGGCGCATCCGCTCCTGGGGGGATCGAGAACCACGGTCTGAGGTCGCTCCGCCGTGAGCTGAGGAAGAAGATCCTCCGCCCTGCCGCACAGAGCCCGTACGTTGTCCAGCCCATTTGCCTCCATGTTGAGGCTCAGACGCTCTACGGCTGGAAGCCATTCCTCCACGGCCAAGACCGATCGGGCCTGACGAGCGAGCAAAGACGTCAACGCCCCCACACCGGCGTAGAGCTCCACGACGGAACCGTCCAACTCGGCGGCCAGATGGGCCGCATACCGAAAGAGCGCCTCCACCTGATCCGGGTTCACCTGAAAGAACGCCGTCCCGTCATACTGAAGCATCGCCCCCGAAACGACCTCGGAGATCAGCCCATCTCCCCATATGGGAACGGTCTCGTCGCCCAGGATACGGTTTCCCTTTCGGGGATTGATGTTCCAAAGAGCTGAACCAACTCCCGAAAGCTCGGTCCGTACTCGGCGAAGTCCCTTCTCGATACGTAATCGCAAAACCCTGTCCCGAAGGGAGGTCACCACCGGCATAATCATCGACTGACCCGCTCGATTCCCCCGAAACACCACATGGCGAAGCATACCCCGATTCCGGCGCTCGTCGTAAAAAGCTCGGAACGAGCCGGACAAACTGGGGAGAAGTGTGGAGCGAAACGACCGATACAGGCCGTCGAGATGCGGCATAAGGACGGGACAACCATCGATGGGAACCAGCTCGTGGCTTCCGACTCGGAAAAAGCCGATCCGCCCACCCTTTCGGAACTGAACCGGAAAAGACGCCTTATTTCGATACCCCCATGCACTGGGACTCGGCTCACACACAATCGACTCCAGTTGAACCCCGGCGAGACGCTCCATCGCCGACCGAACGGCATTCTCCTTGATCCGAAGCTGAACATCGTAGCTCCCGTGCTGAAGCTGGCAGCCACCGCACCGACCGAACCAGGAACATCTTGGAGTCACCCGATGGGGCGATGGTTCCAGCAACTCGACCAGCCGTCCCACGCCATACCCCTTTTTCTCCGAGATGACGGCCAGACGCACCATCTCCCCGGGCAAAACGCCATCGACGAAATAGACCTTGCCGCCGTCATCGGGAACGAGAACCCCCTGCCCTCTGGAATTGACGTCTCGAACCGTCCCTATCATCACAACCCCCTGAAAAAAACCGAGTCAAGACGAGAAGATCTCGCCTCGACTCGGAGTTTTGCCCTCTCTGCTCTCGCTACATATGGATAGACTGGCTGTTTTTTAAAATTCTGTACCCTTCGTCAAAAGCCTTGCCGTTCATCTCCTCAGTCCCTTTGGGCACTCGTGCCAAAACGGCCTTTCGAACGGCCGCAGGATCCAGGACCTTCTCCAACTCCATTACCCGAGCAACCATGCCCAGAGAGACCATGTTCGTCACAAGCTCCCTGCCGATGACGTCCCGAGCTGTCCGAACGATCGGCAGATGATAGATATTCGCGTCTACCTGGGGAATATCCTGCACGTAGAAATCGTCCACGATGAGCCGGCCTCCCGGTTTGGTGTTCGTTGCGTATTTCTCACAGGCCTGAGTGGTGAGGATCACCTGAAGGTCAGGCTGAACTGGCATGGGGTAGTCGATGGGCTCACCGGAGATGACCACCTCGGCCTTTGAGCTTCCGCCACGGGCCTCAGGACCGTAGCTCTGGGTCTGAACAGCGTAGAGATCGTCGGCGTACAAGGACGCCGCCTCACCGACAACGACCGAGGCGAGAATCACACCCTGTCCACCCGATCCGGCAAAACGGATTTCAAAACGATCGTTCATCAGGCCTGCCTCACTCTCTCGACCATGGACATGTACTGGTCTGTATACTCGGGAGCCTCTTTGTTGACAAACTGGCCCACAACGATCTTTCCGAGGAGCTCCTCGGGCTCCATCTTCTGCGCTTTGGCCTGAGACACGGAGGCACCTTTGAGGAACTCGATGTTGGAGATAGGCGTCTTCCGCTTGTTCCTCCGGCCATACTGAGTATGACAGCTTGAGATAACCTCCACAACGGAGAAGCCTTTATGGGCGACTGCCTCGGCGATGAACTTCTCGGCCTGCTTCGGATTGGCGATAGTTGTTCTGGCGACGAACGTCGCACCGGCTCCCTCGGCCAGACGGCACAGATCAAACGTTCGGTCCACGACGCCGTAGGGGGCCGTGGTCGCCAGAGCACCGGCAGGGGTCGTGGGAGAGGCCTGGCCACCGGTCATGCCGTAGATGTTGTTGTTCATCACGATAGCCGTGATGTCGATGTTTCGACGACAGGCGTGGATAAAGTGGTTGCCTCCAATAGCCGAACAATCACCATCGCCCATGACGTCGATAACCGTCAGCTTCGGTCTGGAAAGCTTGATACCCGTGGCAAATCCCAGAGAACGGCCGTGTGTCGTGTGGAGTGTACAGGCGTCGATATACCCGGGCATCCGGCTGGAGCAGCCGATCCCCGAGGCGATAACCGTGTTTGTCGGATCCTTACCAGCTGCGACCAAGGCCCTGAGCAGGGCGTGAAGAATGATCCCGTGGCCACATCCGGGACACCACATATGAGGAAAAAATCGTGTCCGAAGCCAGCTGTGTACTTCCCTTGAGGGCATCCTAGCTCACCTCCTGCTCAATCTTGTCAAAAATGGTCTTAGGGTGGAACAGCTCACCGGTAACGAGCTCCATCTGAGCGATCCGTGCCTTGCCCTTCACCGCTCGTTCGACCTCAAAGAGCATCTGGCCACAGTTGAGCTCAGGAACAATGATGGTCTTCGCCTTGCGGGCCAGTTTTTCAAGCTCCTTGTCGGGAAACGGCCACAGGGTGATGGGACGGAAATGTCCGACCTTGATGCCCCTCGCCCTGGCGTCCTTGACAGCCCGAACGCTGGATCGGGCCACACTACCGTAGGAAACCACCAGGATCTCGGCATCCTCGGCAAAGACCATATCGTATCGGACGATATCATCCCGAAAACGAGCGACCTTTCTCATAAGGCGCTTCATCTTCTTCTCGATCTCCTCGCAGTCGTTGGTAGGGAACCCCCAGTCGTTATGGGTCAAACCGGTGACATGCCACCGATAGCCGTCTCCGAAAGCCGCCATGGGAGGAATATCGTCCTCGGGGTCCGCCTGATAGGGGACAAAAGACTCAGCCTCAACGGAAGGCCTTTTTCGATCCACTATCCGATACGTCCCCGGCTCTGGGATATGGATCTTCTCCCTCATGTGACCAATTTCCGCATCGCTCATCACGAGAACCGGCTGACGATAACGCTCAGCAGCGTTAAAGGCATCGATCGCCATGGTGTAACACTCTTCCACCGAGGACGGAGCAAAGGCGATCGTGGCGTGGTCGCCGTGAGTTCCCCACCGGGCCTGCATCACGTCCTGCTGAGCCGCCTTGGTGGGCACTCCCGTGGAGGGACCGCCTCTCATAACATCGACCAACACCATGGGCACCTCGGCCTCGTAGGCCAGACCAAGATTCTCCTGTTTCAGGGAGAAACCAGGCCCCGAAGTTGCCGTGAGAGATTTGAGACCGGCGATGGATCCCCCGATAGTGGCAGCGATGGCGGAAATCTCGTCCTCCATCTGTATAAACCTTCCGTTTACTTTTGGCAATTCTTCAGCCAACTTCTCAGCTATCTCGGTGGACGGTGTGATGGGGTATCCCGCAAAAAACCGACATCCGGCAGCCAAAGCCCCCAGGGCAAAGGCCTCGTTCCCCTGCAAAAAAGCGACGTTACTCATCAGCCTTCGCCTCCTTTTCCTTCACGGAGATGGCCAAATCGGGACAGATATTCTCACACTGACGACACCCAATGCACTGGTCCATCTTAAAGGGCTCGGATTTCTGCCGATCATCGAGAGCCAACACTTTTTTAGGGCAGATCTCAACACACAGAGAACACCCTTTGCACCAATTCTTTGTAATAAACACGTTAAAATTCTTCGCCAAAGACTCCACCTCCAGGCAACTCCAATCCCGTAAAAACGGGCCCCCCTCATCGAGACGAGCCATGAGCACCGAGGCCAGGGGCTCGATAGTATCGGGCCCGAAGGTTCTCGGGACTCGTGGCCGTCTCCCGGTGGCTCCAGGCCGTCGCAGCAACGGACAGGGCACCGATACAACACACTCTCTCAATGTCAACTGAATCGCCAAAAACACCGGGCTCGGGCAACGTTCGGTCCTCCGTGCAGCGAAGGAGGAGAGGCCCATCAAAACCCGAGAGCACGGAGCGCAACTCGTCAATGGAGCGTTCCCCCTCCTGAAGGACCAGGCTCAACTGCCCGGAGGCCCGACGAAAACCGGCACAGTAGACCTTCCCCTCTCCTGCCCTGATACAGGGGACGAGGAGTCCTCCATTCGGGCTGTCGGACCACACCAGAGCCGCCAGAGAACTCACCGGGATCACTGGCACGGACAGGCCGTCGGCCAGAGCCATACAGTACGCCATGGCGATACGAATACCCGTGAAATATCCGGGGCCCACCGTCACAGCCACGGCGGAGAGGTCCTCCAGAGACCAGTGGGCCTTCCGCAGGGCCTCCTGGACTATCAAAGGCAACCGTGCCGCCTGAGAGCGCCCCAAGTCCAGATTCGTCTCAACCACGAGAGCTCCGTCATCCATGATCCCCACGGACGTCCACCGGTTGGAGCAATCGACGGCCAGAATGCGTTCGCTCATTATGCTCCCCTCCACTGATCGGCATCATGAGCCGCAAGGCGCTCTTTGCTCTCGTCGTTCAAGGGCTCTACGGAGATCGTCCGACGATCGGGTTCCTCGTCAACCCCCTCCCCGTGAAAGCAGCGAAAGAGGACTCGAAACCCGCTACTCCGAGGGCAAACCGCAAGCCGCTCAGGCCATTCGACCATAAGCACCCATCCATCGTCCTCGTACTCATCAAGCCCCAGATCCCGAGAATCAGCCGTCTCCAAGCGATAGAGATCAGCATGAGCTACGGACAGACGCCCCTCGTACTGGTTCACCAGAGAAAATGACGGGCTCTTGACACTCCTCCCCCCCAGAGCCTCCGTCGCTCCCCTGACAAACGTGGTCTTTCCGGTTCCCAGATCCCCCTGAAGCAACACCCAGTCTCCCCCCCGAAGCACCTGAGCGAAGAAGCGACCAAAGGCCTCCGTCTCACTAGACGAGGCGGTCGTCACGGACCAACTCACCGGCGTCTCCGACGGAGCACGAAAATCACCAGAGCCAGGGCAAAGCCCACAGCGATGGCTGGCAGAAAAAAGCGAGAGACAGAGACATCCGGCTGATAGACCGATACTCCACCGATAACCGCTCCGGCAAAAATCAGGGACAGAGCCGATATTCCCCAGCCTCGACGCTGAATCCGTTTGGTCTTCTGAAGCTCCTTGTCCCAATCCACAGGCGGGCGGCGTCTCATGGAAGCCCTCCCATCACCGACGGGCAGACGGCGGCTATCTCCGACGCCAGGACTCCATCGACACCACGATGCTCCATCAGCTCCCCGGCGCGACCATGGACCCAGGCCGCAATCGCAGCGGCCTCAAAGGGCGCACACCCTCTCGTCATAAAGGCCCCCACAAGGCCGGAAAGGACATCCCCCGAACCCGGGACAGCCAAACTTTGGGAGCCTGCGGCGACCACCGCCTGATGAGTCCCGTCGCCGATAAGTGTTCCCTCGCCCTTCAACAGGGCGACCCCGTAGCGTCGGCCAAGCTCGTCCACCGCAGCCAACCGCTCAGTGGCGACCTCCCGAGAGGAGCACCCCAGCAAGCGACCGGCCTCCCCTTCGTGAGGGGTCAAGACTCGATCAGCCCGCCTCAAAGGATTCAGCTCACCGAGATAGAACAAGCCGTCTCCGTCGATCACGGAGGCCCCATCCCAGACCCCGAAAAAGGACGACGCCACCTCACGAGACCAATCGGAACGATCAAGGCCAGGTCCTAAAACAGCTACGGAACACCTGGGACGCCACCGCTCCACGACGGAGACCAGATCAGAGGGCGACTCCAGAGATTCAAAAATGCACTCGGGGATGGACGACAGGGACGAGCGCACCTCCGCGGGAGCTGCCACGACGCAGAGGCCGGCACCACCACGAAGAGCTCCCAGCGCACTCAAAGCGGCAGCGCCAGAATAGCGTGGCGAGCCAGCGATCAGGAACACCCCGCCACGGCTGGTTTTGTGAGCACATCGGGACGTCTGGGGAAAACGATCCGAGACGAACATCTCGTCGACCAATGACACAGCATCCTGGTCATCCAGGATGGCCGAGGATTCGACACCGATGTGGGTCACCGAGATATCACCACATCGCCAAAGCCCGGGGGATACCCGATGCCCGACCTTCTCAGCGATCATCGTGACAGTGGCATCGGCATCGATCGACGCTCCGGGAATCGTGCCGTCATCCAGATTGACACCGGTCGGGCCGTCGATGGCGAGGATACACGAGGCATCCTCAGCAGCGACGACGGCCCGAAGCACCGCCCCTTTGGGAGCCCCCGAGGCACCGGTGCCTAAAAGGGCGTCCACGACAAGAGAGGCCTGCGAAAGAGCATTCCGAAGAGCCTCGTCGGTCATATCATCAATGTGAGAGCAGGGAATCCGAAGGGAGGAGAGAATGTGGTAGTTCAGGGCAGCAGGGCCTCGAAGCCGTTCCGGTGAACCGGCCAAGATCACGGACGGCTCTCGTCCGAGGCGGGCCAGATGACGGGCCAAAACAAAACCATCTCCGCCGTTGCTCCCCACACCAGCGAGCACGACAACCCGATCGCCAGGCTTGGTCATGGAACAGGCCGCATCGGCACAGGCAATGCCAGCGTTCTCCATGAGGACCTCCGAAGGGATCCCCAAAAAGTCTACAGCACACCGATCAGCGGCTTGGACAGCCGCCGACCTATACAGTTTTTTACGGGCTTTCACGGTTTGGCCCCTCCTCCATCACCACAAAAGCAACGGCGTATTCCCCATCATGACTCAAAGAAAGATGAAATCGATGACCCTCAACAAGCTGACGAATCGACAAATCCATACACCCCAGCTTGATACTGGGCCCCCTGTCGGAGCGTCGAACCGAAACACCTCGAAACACAACCCGTGCCAGATTCACCCCAGACGCTTTGGAAAAAGCCTCTCGAGCGGCGAAGGACGCCGCAAGATGCCGAGCCGGATCGGGACGAGCCAGGGCATAGGCAATCTCCTCGTCGCTGAAGACCCTCTCAAGAAAATGACGGTCCGAGACGAGGCAAGACATCCGGGCGATTCGGCACATATCCACTCCGACGCCAAGGATCATGAGCACCCCTCCCTTGCTCGTTCAATACTATACTCCTTTTTTGCGAAATCACAAAGGGCGAAGAGCGAAAAAAACGAAAGACATACACTTTGAAAATGCAATATAATGATTTCCACTATATTATATATCCAATTCTTTTGGGCTACGTTGAAAAAACGAGGTCCAGCCCAAAAGGGTGGACCTCGAAAGACAAAATACATTAAAAATACTCAAAAAAGAGCTACCAATAGGTTGATCAACATAGCCCCAGATCGGCAATCGCATCTGTTCAGCTTAAACACCGACAGCAATCTGCCGAGGAGACTTCTGATCAAGGGAAACGAGCCAAACTGGTCATATTTCGACCAGCATTTCCTCAACTCCAAAGCTCCAGAGTCCTTGACACCCAAGCACCTTGGAGAATACATCGCCCAGGAACTGGGAGATACATAGTCGGTTTATTCCAGAAATTTCGGCCCGAGTTACAGTTTTTCGAAGGCACAGGTGAGGTCCTCTATAAGGTCTTCAGGCGCTTCAAGACCAACGGAGAGACGTATGAGCCCTTTGGAAATGCCAGCTGCCTTTTGTTCGTCGTCGGTGAGGGCTGCATGGGTCATGGAGGCCGGATGCTGGATGAGGGATTCGGTATCGCCCAGACTGACCGCGAGAGTCCACAGCTTAGTGCTGTTTATGAATTTTTTACCAGCGTCGTAGCCCCCCTTGAGTTCCATAGCGATCATGGCACCGTAGTAGGCCATCTGGCGATCAGCGAGTTCCTTTTGAGGATAGCTGTCCAGCCCCGGATACCGAACCTCAGCAACTTCGGGTCTGGTTTCCAAAAATCGTGCGATCTCAAGCGCCGATTCACAGTGACGGGGAACACGTATGTGAAGAGTTTTCATGCCTCGAAGCATGAGGTAGGCGTCAAAGGGCGAGAGAGTAGCTCCAGTAAGGTCTTTGAGCCCCTCGCCTTTGACCCGACTGATAAAATCCTGAGAGCCCACGACGACACCGGCGATGACATCCCCGTGACCGTTGAGGTATTTTGTGGCCGAGTGGACGACGACGTCGGCTCCAAGAGCGAGAGGACGCTGAATAACAGGCGTGCAGTAGGTGTTGTCCACAACGAGGATGGCTCCGGCGTCGTGAGCAACCTGTGCGAGGCCCGGGATGTCCATGAGGTCCATCGTAGGGTTGGCAGGAGACTCGCAATAGATCATTTTTGTGTTGGACTTGAGGGCCTTTTTGACCGTTTGGGGGTCTCGCAGATCAATAAAGGTAACGTCGATGCCGAAACGGGGGAATTGATGGGACATAAGGGAATAGGTGCATCCGTAGACCGACCGGGCGGCGATGACGTGGTCACCTCCCGAGAGGGCCGTCCACAGCAGAGAGGCAATGGCCCCCATACCTGAGGCTGCAACGGCCGCAGCTTCGCCGCCTTCTAAGATAGCGATTTTTTTCTCAACGGCAGTGTGGTTTGGATTGCCCAGTCTGGTGTAGACGTACCCGTCCTCCTCTCCTTTGAAGCGACGGGCCCCCTGGTCGGCGTCGATAAAAGCAAAAGTCGAGGTTTGATAGATGGGAGTGGAGAGGGCGCCGGTTTCGTGATCGGGATGGGTTCCGTGGTGCACACAGAGCGTGTCGAATCGATGTGACATAATATCTCCTCCTTATGTGACTGTCATATTCAAGAACTTTCTCTCTCATGCAACGCCGCAGCTCTTCCTCCCTCACATTTTATAGGCTACAATCGTTTTACACAAATATCGGATCCTTTCGAAGCGGGGACACAAAACGAAAGGGAGTATGAGATTTTATGGTACGACAAAACCACAGTCGATCAATCCAACAAACGATTACCGAGATGCTTCGGTCTGAGGGAGGGCGATTCATCTCGGGACAGGAAATATGCCAAGAACTCGGAGTGAGCCGAACGACAGTCTGGAAGCATGTGAACGAGCTCCGCGATCAGGGATACGTGATCAAGTCGATTCCCCGAAAGGGACACAAGCTGATCGCCGCTCCAGATACGTTGAGTGCTTGGGAACTGAACCCCTGGCTGACGACGGAGTTCCTGGGCCGAAGGGTTGAGCATTATTTTTCAGTAAAATCAACAAACTTGATAGCGAAGGACCTGGCTCGCCAAGGGGCCGCCGATGGAACGGTGGTAACGACAGAGCATCAGTCCGCCGGACGAGGACGCAGCAACCGCAGCTGGTTTTCCGAGGAGAGCGCTGGTATCCAGATGTCGCTGATCCTCCGCCCCTCCACTCCCCCGCATTCGGCCTCGGTGATCACTCAGATTGGCGCAGCAGCCGTCGCACTGGCTCTTGAGGCTCAGGGATTCGCCCCGGCGATCAAGTGGCCCAACGATGTGCTGCTCTCGGACAGAAAAGTCTGCGGCATTCTGACAGAGATGAGTTGCGAGCTGGATCGGATCGAGCATATCGTGGTCGGCATAGGGATAAACGTGCATACACGTCGGTTTCCCGATGATATTGCCGAAGTTGCGACCTCTCTCCTCCTTGAAGGGGGGGAAAATCTCAAGCGCCAGGCTTTAGCTGGGGCTGTGCTCAACGAGTTTGAACCTCTTTATACCCGGGGACTCCTCGGGGATGTGGAACCCGCCCTATCGGTATGTCGACGGTTGTCGTGGCTTCGAGGGAAGAACGTTTCTTTCGAGCAGGACGGAGTTATCAGAACCGGGACAGCCGGAGATGTCGACAGCAAAGGACGACTTGAGGTGGAGATCGATGATGGCCATCGAGAGCTGTTGCTGTCGGGTGAAGTTCATCTGGGTACAGGACCTGGACGCTGACCCCCCGCCCTGAGAGTATCTCACCCCCAGAGACGTCAGCACCTCGGACCTTGATGCCCCGTTTGCCAAAGTGCGGTCGGAGCCTTCTGGCCTCGACCGCACCTGCCTCTCAAAAATTATTTTCTCTTCTTCGATACCACGGTCACGTCGGTAGTATCGGGACCGGCGCTGTGGAGCACCAATCCCTGAACATCGTCGTTCCAGGCCATGCTCGACGTGTAGTTGAACAGGAAAAGCCACGGGGCGTCGTCGACAATCTGCTGCTCCGCCTTCCGATAGAGCTCCATCCGTCTCTCCCGGTTTGTCTCGGACCGAGCATCTTTCAGCAGCGTATCCACTTCTGCATTGACGTACCGAGCCCGATTGCCCTTGCCACCCAGGTTGGACGAGTGGAACAGGTCGTAGAGGAAGCTATCCGGGTCAGGAGATGCGATCCAGCCAAGCCGGAAGATATCGAACTCACCCCGGGCTAAGGTATCCAGATGAACTCCCCAGTCCACAACATTGATCTCCAGATCAATGCCCACCTCTTTCATCTGTGCCTGGACGGCCTCGGCTACGAGTTTGTGCCGCTGATTGTTATTCACCTGAAGAGTAGTCTTGAGTCCGTCGGGATACCCGGCTTCTTTGAGAAGCCTCTTTGCCTTTTCAGGATCATAGGAATACCCCTTGATTGGATCCTTATAGGGGAAGAGACCGGGAGGTGTGACTCCATTGGCCGGGATATAGCGGTTGTTGATGACCAGTTCATTGAGGGCCTTCCGGTTGATGGAATAGTTCAGGGCCTGACGGAGCTTGAGGTTCCCTTTAAAAGGAGGTTTTTTGTTGTTGAAACCATAGTAGTATACCCCCGTCCAGGGTTTTTCAATCATGAGTCCCTTCTCGCCGTATGTCGCTTTGATCTCCTCGTAAAAGGCGTCAGGCAGGTCGGGGAAGATATCCACGTTGCCCTTCCTGAACTCCATGTACGCAATGGCGTTGTCCGGAATAATGACGTATTCCAGCTTATCCAGATAGGGAAGGCGATTCCCAGAAGCATCGGAAGCCCAATAGTCGGGATTCCGCTTCATGACGTACAGGCTGTCGTGCTTCCAGCTCTCGAAACAGAAAGGACCGGTCCCGACGGGGTGGAAACAGAAATCCTTGCCCCACTTTTCGCAGTCCTCCTCGGGGACGATGACGAAATAGGCCAAAGTCAGGTTAATCATGAAAGGGACATAGGGCTTGCTCAGGACAAACTGGACGGTATGGTCGTCCAGCACCTGGACACCTTCCCAGGTGTCGGTTTTTTTGTCCAGAAAATCCTGGTACCCTTTGATCGATTCAAGCCGCCCCATACGAGGTGAGTTCATCCTCAGAAGACGCTCGAAAGAGTACTTGACGTCGGAGGCCACCATCTCCCGACCGCCGTTGGCCGTCAGCTCGCCGCCAGATTCTTTCTGAAACATGACACCTTTTCGGAGGTGGAACGTCCAGACCGTAGCGTCGTCGTTGACATCCCAGCTCTCGGCTAACCCCGGGATAATCTTCATCGTCTCTGGATCGCTCTTGAGCAGAGTTTCAGCGTATTTGAAGATAATCATGGTAGACGTCGTATCCGTAGCCTGGGCAGGATCGGGTTTAGGTGGATCGGCAACGATACGCCACCTCAACGTCCCACCGTATTCCGGCGTAGCTGCCTCCAGAGCTCCCGAGGGAACCAGAGCCAAAACACAGACTATCAGAGCAAAAAACAATCCTTTTTTCATGAACATAACCTCCCTTTGTCAGTGATTCTCCCCTCAATATGTGGCCGAACCGTCTCTATTATGGTATCACTGTCACGCGACGCATTCAATAATGATATACCTCCCGATCGGAGCTTCAAAATCCATACTCTCCCCCAGGAGACGGGATCAAGAAAAGAAGAAGGTCCATCTCCCTGTTTTGGAGCTCTCGATGCAGCACCTTTATCCGAGATCTTTCAGAAGCTTTCTCGAGATCGGTACTTTTGTCTTCCCTCCGCACGAGTCCTGTCGTATGATTGTGATCCAAAAGATCTCTGAGGGGGAGACAAATATCATGACCATGACAGTGAGGAAAATCCTTGAATTACCTCCCATGCAAGGATTGAAACTGATCGCTGGCGAGGGAGGTATTGATAAAAATCAGGTTCACAGTGTCACGGTTCTTGACGCACCCGACGCATGCTCCTGGGTTCGCAAAGGGGATTTCATTATGAGTTCCGGGTATCTTTTTCGAGATTCTCCCAAGAGCCTTGAGAAAACCCTTTCTGACCTGCATGCAAACCAGGCGGCCGGCCTGGGGATCAAGATCCACAGATTCATCAAAACCGTTCCCCAAAAGGTTCTCGATCTCGCTAACGAACTTGAATTTCCTCTGGTACACGTGCCCAATCATTTTGCCTTTGCGGATGTCATTCACCCTGTGCTCTCCGAGATCGTCAACTGTCAGGAACGTTTGCTTCGATATTCCGAGACGGTTCGCCGTTCTTTTTTTGACCTCTGCATCAACGCGGCAGATCTCCTGACGATTCTGGAGCATCTGAAAAACTTCATCCATAAACCCTTTGCCTTCGTGAACGTCCTCACTGGAGAGCGACATTTTTTCGGTCCCGCTGAATTTTTGCACCAACAGTTTGAAACTATGGCACTTCGGGATATCCTTTGTTCCATACCTTCGGATCCGGTAGCGCTCAACGGAAAAATCTACGGATACCTGGTCTTCGACTGTCCTCCAGAGGTCCTTATGGAAAAAAGCTTCGAGATCCCTATCACCCAGGCAAAGGGAGCCATTCTCCTCTACATGCAGCGACGGATCGCAGAAATTCAGGCAGAAAGCCGCTATCGAAACGAATTTGTCCAGGACATCCTTATTCACAATCTCCGATTTGAAGGCGAGGTCTGGAACCGGGCGAAGATGTTCGGATGGGATCTTCGAGGCCCTCAATGTGTTGCCGTCATAGACATAGATAACTACAAACACCACTTCGATGATACTTTTCAGGGTCGGGATCTGCTCCCTGTTCTCGAAGGAACGAAACGACGAATTTACGGTCTATGCACTGCCAGAATGAAAAATACCTATCCATCTCTCCCCTACACGGAGATGAGCGACTCCATCGCTTTTATCCTTCCGGTTCCTCTGGATTTTCCCGCCTTTAAAAAAAAGATCTCGCCGATTCTCAAAGAGATTCATGACATCGTACGGGAGGATACTCACTTTACCGTGACCACCGGCGTTGGCAACAGCACGGAGAGTGTCTTCGACTGCCATACGAGCTATGAAGAAGCCCGTAAAGCACTGGAAACCGTTCGTGCGGCAGCCGGTGGCGATCGTGTAGTCTTCTGGAAAGAGCTGGGAGTATATAAGCTTTTGGGCAATCTTAACGACACCGATTCCGGTCAGGCCTTCTACATGGAGTACATCGGTCCCCTGATCAAGCACGACCAGAGAAAAAAATCCGAGCTTCTGCGAACTCTCAAGGTTCTGATCCGTAATAACTGGCAGTTAAAAGCCGCAGCAGTCGATCTTTCGGTTCACTACAACACCATAAAGTATCGTTATGCAAAGATATGCGAGGTCCTGGAATGTACTCCCGACGACAGCGACCAGCGCCTCAACCTCGCACTCTCTCTCAAACTATACCTAATGGACCAAGATCTCGAGAAATACTGATTCTAAAAGACAAAAAAACAAAGGAGGCAGCAAAAAAATTGTCTCTCAAGACCGTTTTTTGATTTGTTTTTTGTCCACAAAAGACGTTGATCTCCCCTGTCAGGATACATTACGATTGATGTAATAAAGACTTCCGGGAGTCTATCATGAGGAGGGGATCATGATATGCCTGCAAACGTCATTAATATCGCAAACAGCGGCCCTGTCTGGGCCATCGCCATCGTGATCGTAGCGATTGCGTTGTTTCAATCGCTTTTGTACATTCGTCTCGCCTTCAAGGCCGCCGATCAGATAGGTTTTCCCAAATCCCAATGCGTAAAGGGGCTCCGTTCCGGTGTGATCTCGGCCATCGGCCCGTCCATCGCCGTTTTTATCGTCATGGTCGGGATGATGTCCGTCGTCGGTGCTCCCATCACCTGGCTGCGCCTTTCCATCATCGGCGCAGCTCCAACGGAGCTGACCGCTGCCACCGTTGGAGCCCAGGCATACGGCGTCGAATTCGGCTCAGCAGACTACGACCTCGGTGCTCTGGCAACGTCCTGGTGGACCATGACTATTAACGGTGTCGGATGGCTTCTGGTGGTCGGACTGTTTACCCACAAACTTGAAGACCTCAGGGAAAAGGTCGGTGGCGGAGACGTCCGCTGGTTAGCGATTCTTTCGGGGGCAGCATCGCTGGGATGCTTCGGTTTTCTGAACGCCAGAAACATCAAGGTAGGGATCGAACAGCTCCTTGCCCCGTCACCGATGGAGGGGGCAGGAGGTCCTCTCTATGCGGCGATTGGCGGGATGATAGGTATGGTAGTCCTCCTGAAAATCGCAGAACGATGCACTTGGCTGAAGGAGTATACCCTGGGAATCGCGATGCTTATAGGGATGGCTTGCGCGACCATGATGGTCTAGGAGGAAAACAAGATGAATACATCCGCTTCACAGCAGGAGTTTGAACATCTCTGGAGAGGCCCTGCGGTCAGGATTGGCGTTTCCACTGTTTTGATCTCGGCACTCCTTACCTTTCTTCCCTGCCTCTATCTGTACATCGTCCATGGAGTGTTCCCGTCAACCGCCGTCGCTCTTAAAAGCTGGGCCATGATCGCATCCATCTTCGGAGCCTTTTACATCGTCGAGCCCGTTTCGTACTATCCAATTCTCGGACTCACCGGGACGTATATTTCGTTTCTCACCGGCAATATCGGCAACCTTCGGGTTCCCTGTTCCGCTGTTGCACAGGATGTGGTCGGAGTCCAGCCAGGAACGCCAGAAGCTGAGATTATTTCCACCCTTGGGCTCGCAGGATCGGTGATGACGAACCTGTTTTTCGTGACCCTGGCTGCCTTGGCAGGGACAGCTCTTTTAGCAGCGTTTCCATCGTCTATCGCCCTGGCTTTCAAAAAATACACGGTTGCAGCGATTTTTGGAGCCGTTTTTGGGCAGTTTACCCTCAAGCTTCCTCAACTGGCGATTCCAGGCATTGCCATCCCTCTCGCTCTCTACTGGAGCGGCATTTCCTTCCTGAGCCAGACATGGGTGGTTATCGTGGCCTCTATTTTCGGCACCATGGCAGTGGGACGACTTCTCTACATCCGAAAGATTCTGTAACGAGTCCCTTCCCATCAAAGGAGGTTCATCATGAACACTCAGGAAAGCCTCGCAGCTGTCAGTCGTTTTATACAAGATCACAGAGATGAGGTCGTCAATTTTGCCTCTCGTCTGGTTCAGACACGATCGGTCAACCCCCCCGGCGATGAACGGGAAATTGCAGAGATGGTCTCACAGGAATTCACCCGCCTTGGACTCACTCCAAAGATTCTGGATCACGGGGAGAATTACCGAAGCGTCATCGCATCCGTCGGGCCACACACGCAGAGGCCAGCAGTGATCTTGAACGGTCATCTGGATACGGTACCACCGGGCGAGGTCGCATGGGAGCGTTCCCCCTTTTCTGGAACCGTTGAGGACGGTTTCCTCTACGGACGGGGAGCCTCGGACATGAAAGCTGGAGATGCCGCCATGACCTACGCCGCAGCTGCTTTGGCATCGCTTGGCGAAGACGCTCTTCAGGGGCAGCTTCGATTAACTCTCACGTCAAGCGAGGAAACCATCAGCAAGGGAGCAAAGGCTGTGGCTCAGTCCGATCTCGTCAAAGGAGCCGGCGTCGTCCTCATCGCCGAACCCACGAATCTCGATATCTACACCGCTGAAAAAGGCTGTTTTTGGATCACGGTCACAGCTCGAGGGAAAACAGCCCATGGCTCCATGCCTCACTGTGGGGTCAACGCCGTCCAGGGGCTGACCGATTTTCTCTGGAAACTCCGCTCCTACTGGCATAACCTGGCCGAAATACCCCACCCCAACCTAGGCCCCTCGACAGCCAGCGTCAACGTCATCTCCGGCGGAGTAGGGACCAACGTCATTCCCGATCTGGCGACGGCAAATGTGGATATTCGAACCATTCCTGGACAAACTCATGAGGAGCTTCTCAAAAAAATGAACATGTGGGCACAGGAGCTCAGCGAAAAACACCCCGGTCTTTCCATAGACATAACGATACTGAACGACCGAGCTCCCTACGAGATCGCCCAAGATCACAACGCCGTTATATCAATGGCCACATCTATCGAAAGAGCCACGGGAAAGTCCCCAGAGCGTAAAGCCGTGGCCTTTTACACCGATGCGTCCATCTTCGGCCCGACCTGCGGACTCCCTGTGGTGATCTTCGGTCCTGGGGATCCGACCCTGGCTCACCAACCGAACGAACGAGCCAGCACAATATCCATCGTCCAAGCCGCAGAGTCCATTGCACTTTGGGCAACCGGACTTTTGAGTTAAAAGGACTGAGCAAGAGACGAAAAGATGAGGGCTTAAAAAGCCCTCATCTTTTCGTCTCGACAAACAGTTCAAGGCCAACGTCCACTCTACAGAGAACGAATATACTCCAGGCAGGTTCGAACTCCAAAGGCACTGGCACCCTTACCATAGCATCCAAAAGGCTTCTCATAGAAATCGACAGCGGCGATATCCAAATGGGCCCAGGGAATATCAGGATTCACAAACTCCTTGAGGAACATTCCGGCGGTGATCATGCCACCTCCTGGCCCCCCCGAGTTCAGGAGATCTGCCACAGGAGAGTCGATCTGCTCCCGAAGTTTGTCATCGTCCATGGTGAAGTGGTGGAATCGCTCGCCGGCTCGACACCCAGCGTCCATAATGGCTCGACTCAGGTCGTCGTGGTCACAGAGGAGTCCGGCAGTATAGTTACCCAGCGCCGTGACGGCAGCACCCGTGAGCGTGGCCATATCCACGATGACATCGGGCTGGAGCTCGGAGGCAAAAGAGAGACTGTCGGCCAGGGTGACTCGTCCCTCGGCGTCGGTGTTGACGATTTCAATGGTCTTGCCATTTTTAGCCCGAACGATATCGTCGGGGCGGTAGGCAGCTCCGTCAGGCATGTTCTCAGCGGCACCGACGACACCATGGACCTCGATATCCGGCGTCAGAGCCGCTACGGCTTTCATGATGGCTAAAACATTGCAGCCACCGGTTTTATCACATTTCATGGTCCGGATACCAACCCTGTTCTTGATGCAGAGTCCCCCGCTGTCGAAGGTGATCCCCTTACCCACAAAGACAACTTTCTTTTTTGCTCTCTCTTTGGGACGGTAGATCATATGTATGAATCGAGGTGGCGTCTGGGAACCTTTACCCACATGCCAGAGTGCCGACATTCCCTCGGCCTGTATTTTTGTCTCATCCCAGATCTCACATTCAAGCCCCGTTTCCTCAGCAATTTTTTGAGCTCGCTCGGCCAAAGTTTGAGGGGTGATATCGTTCCCCGGCCTGTTAGCCAGATCTCGGGCTTCCGTCTGGGCTCGCCCCAGGATGACACCTCTGTCGACAGCGGACTGGTGCCCACCCATCAAAAATAAGGACTCCATGGGAACGGTCCGATCGCCTTCCTTGGGGGTACGGAACCGGTCGAATCGATAGTTCCCCAGAACGGCTCCCTCAGCGGCAGCAGCGCTCAGGTCTTCGTCAAGGCCATCAGGAAAGATCACGGCTGCTTGAGCGATCCCCAGGGCTCCCAGCCGACGAACTGTCTCGGCGACGCCGTCCCGGACAGCCCCCGTAGGCACGTCTTTTTTCTTTCCCAGCCCCACAAGAAATACCTCCGCCCCTCCATCAAGCGACGGGAAACGGAACCACTCGTTTTTCCTGCCGATGGCACCGAAATGACGGGCTGCCGTCTCGGCGGCTCCGCCCCAGATCTTGCTCATATCCTGCCCTTCATAATACAGTACGGCGACGGCAGGAACCACCGGAGCATCCCCGGAAAAAACCTCGACATTCATCATACGTGACAGACCTCCCATGTAATACTTCCTCGACTCTCTCGCCGAGGGCTCAAACTAAAAGGACCCCTCACCAGGAGGGGCCCGGTTATACAGGTACGTTACTTGGCAATCCAGATATCAGTCAGATCGGTAGTGTAATCGCCCATGGCAGGAAGGAAGACGTTTTTCACCTTCGGGCCGTGGACTAAGCTGGTCGTGTAGTGGAACAGGAAGATCCATGGTGCATCCCCCACGATCTGCTGCTCCGCTTTTTGGTACAATTCAACCCGTTTATCCCAATTCGTCTCAGCCCGAGCCTGGCGTAGCCAGGTATCGACCTGAGGGTTTTTGTACCGGGAGTAGTTTCCTTTGGAACCAAAGTTATCCGAGTCCAGCAGGACGTAGAGGAAGTTATCAGGATCAGGATAGTCCACGACCCAGGCCATACGGAACATCTCGAATTCTCCCCGGGAACAGGTGTCCAAGTGGGTTCCCCAATCCTGCGCCTTCAGTTTGAGTTTAATACCAAGATCAGCCACCTGCGCCTGGATGGCCTCAGCGATGGAGCGGTGTCTTGGGTTATTGTTGTATTGCAGGGTAAGCTCAACACCCTTTTCGTATCCCGCTTCCTTGAGAAGCGCTTTAGCTTTCTCAGGGTTGAACTCGTAGCCCTTCAGGTTCGGATTGTAGCCCGGCATACCAGGAGGCAGTACGCCCCGGGCCGGAGAATACCGTCCATTGATGACGAGCTCGCTGATAGCCTCCCGGTTGACGGCATAGTTCAAAGCTTGGCGAAGCTTGTGGTTACTCTTGAAAGGTTCCTGAGAGTTGTTGAAGCCATAGTAGTACGTTCCCATCCAGGGACGCTCCTGAAAACCACTCTCGCTGTACGTTTCCTTAACCTCTTGGTAGAACTCATCGGGGACATCTTGCAGGATGTCTATGTTACCTTTTTTGAACTCCAGATAGGCCACGCTGTTGTCCGGGATCACCCGGTAGACGATCTTGTCCAGATACGGCAGGGGACTGCCCTGGTCGTCCTTCTTCCAAAAGTCGGGGTTTTTGACCAACACGACCTGGTTATCGTGGTCCCACCCATCAAGCATAAAGGGGCCACTTCCCACGAGATGGAAATTGAAGTCCTTCCCCCACTTCTCCACATCCTCCTTAGGAACAACTGTGAAGGAGTTGTACGCCAGGATAAACAAAAACGGAGCAAAAGGACGATCAAGAGTGAACTGGATCGTGTAATCGTCCAGGACCTTAATGCCAGACCATTCATCGACCTTTTTATCGGTAAAATCCTTATATCCCTTGATCTGCTCCACAAAGTACGCTCTTGGAGAATTTTCCCTGACAAGACGCTCAAAACTGTATTTGAAATCCTCAGCTTTCACCTCACGGCCCCCGTTGGCCGTGGGTTTTCCCTCGACCGTCTTGTGGAATTTGACCCCCTTCCGAAGATGGAAAGTCCAGACGGTGGCATTGTCGTTGACATCCCAGCTTTTAGCGATCTCGGGCACGACACCTTTGCCATCGGGATCATACCCCACCAGACCTTGACAGACCATATTCAGAGCCCTGCTGGACGTGGTGTCCGTTGCCTGAGCGGGATCCATTTTCGGAGGATCGTTAACAAGCCGCCAGACCAACGTGCCACCCATGACCGGAGCATCGGACGCAAAGGCCACCCCCATACTCAAAAGACCGAACATAACACCGATAAGCAACGCTAAACTGAAATTTTTCATTCCCCTGTACACCTCCCCCAAAAAATCGCCTCGATACACAATCGAACCGAAACAAACGAACGAGGCATATCCGTCCCCTCCATATTATGATACCATCCTTGTCAATTCAGTGCCTTGCGACGTCGAAAAAAATCCGTTTCAGTGACAGAGGGCTGACGATGACGGTATAATAGGGAAGCAATGCGGCATTGTCCGTGAAATTCCGTCTTTATCGAGGAGGACTCCGAATGGATAGCATAACCAACGTTTTTTTCAACAATCCCTTTGTTCAGGGGCTTATTTTAGGCCTCGTCGTAGCCCTGTTCATCTGGATTCAGGGTATGATCAAAAACGGAAAGATTACCAAGGAACTGATGCGAATGAAGGAGGGCCTGAACGCCCAGATATCTACGTCGGCCCAGAATAACGCCCAGTATATTCGTGAGAACGAGGAAATGAGAAAAAAATTAGCATCCATGGAGATGACAATGGCGACTCTCTCTCAAAAACCCAAGAGAGCCGAGCTCAAGACCCTCTACGTCTACGACAAAGCGATACATCTGATGTACGCCCGCACTCCGGGATTTGCCACAGCATGGGAAAGTGTCCTGAAGGAGGCAGAGCAGGAGATCGCTAAGGCTGAATCAGGCCTTATCCCCCTGATGAAGAAGGTCTTCCACCCGTCCCTGTCAGCCCGAACCGAGACGGACGATGGCAGTGTAGAGACTGAGCCTGATCAGGCCGGAGATACCGCATAAGAGGCCGCCGAGTTGCTATGAAAAAGCCGATTCTGTGGGCTGCCGTTATCACAGTGGCTCTTGGATTGATTGGGGGGCATCCTGATTCGGGACAGGCTTTAGCCTTGCCGTGGGACAAAGAACACGGAGCCGCCCTTCGGGTCTTCCAGCTCCTGAATTACCTTGACTTTGGTCTGGCTCGAGCCGTGGAGACCCATGATGCCCTGCTCCTTGCCCGAGAGTACGACGTCCTGGCGGGAGAACTCAACCTGTCCGCCATTCAAGACGAACAGGTGATACAGATTATCGAGTCGCTGGGAGATATGGTAGATCGTTCCGAAGCCGATCGTCTCTGGAAGCAGGTTCAGAGTGTTTTCACCAGAAAGACGCACAGGGAGATATACGAAGGCCTCATGCGTTTCGACTCACCCCAGGCGGCGGCGTTGGCTGTGATCTCCCGACGAGGCGCTCCATGGTACGATTATGCCCGAAACAGGGAGACCTATCGGCAGGACCTCCGAGGCAAGGTAGACCTCACTGACGGCCAGATCCGTAAGCTCACGGAGCTCCGAAAGGACATGCTCCGTATATCCTGGGAGCTGGTGAGCAAATACGACTCGGGCATAAAGGTTCGACTGAGTGGCAAGGAGATGGACCATTTCGTGACCATTCTGACCGAGCACGATCCGGTGCGCCTGTCCCGACGCCTGAGACGTCTTCTTGAGGACCAGCCAGCCTTCGCAGAATTTCCCCCCCTGTGGTTCTATCTGGGAATGGCCGAGACCCAACGTCCCGACAGAAACACCGAAGGTGCCCTGTATTGTTTTAAACGATACGAGGGTACGTACAAGGGTATTTTCATTCGGGATCCCCTCCTTGTCCTGAGCGCCATGGAGAGCATCGCTCTTCTTTCCGAGGAGGAGCATACTCAGACGCTTCGATGCCTGGAGGTTTTGGAAGGTAACTGTACGGACGACGACTGGCAGTGTTTTCTGCTGAGTGCCATCGTTCAGGCTCGACTTGGCCTGATCCCACAGGCGAGGGAGAACCTTCAAAGAAACATGGACAACGGGCACTTGGTCTCGTTATGCGCCCGAGTTTTAGGGACAATCCTTCTGGACGCCGGTGACCTCCGAGGATTGAACGAGACGACAGAGCGAGCCGTGACCGATCCCAGGATACGCCGGGGAGATATTCTTTCGCTGGCAGCTCACTGTACATCCACAACCTGCATAAACTGGTTGAACAAAGAGGTCGCTCGGATGAGGCTCTCCCTGGCCAAAAGCGACAAAAGCTCAGTCAGACTGGAGCTCCCGTCAGACTGGATCGACGTTCCATGCTCTATGGACGTCCAGGTCACCTGGTCGCCAGAGAATCAAGGTTGGCGTACGTCTCTGTCCGCAACAGCGCTGGCGGTTCTTCCACAGGGTGATTTACCCGATCTCCAGCTGTTGGAAACACCACCCGAAGAGGCTCCCAGGCTGCCAAAGACCCTCACGGTCACCCTGACCCATCCCTTGTTTCGATTGGTCACCGATTGGGAGCTGATCCCCCCGGATGACAGCATGCTCAGAAGCCTGAAGCTCTCGGTAGCCCAGGCCCTTCCCTTTTATCGCCCCGAGGTAGGAAAATACAGAATAAAAAAAGAAAACAAGAAAAGCCCAAATGGGGTTCCCCTCTCGATGGATCAGAAGGATTAAGTTACTTAAACCACTTCTCGTAGAGGCCCCGTCGCTTCTCCACGATCACCTTATCCACAAGGGGCTTCAGATCCTGTGCGTCTTTTGGCATGACAACCCCGTAGCGTTCCGTAGTGATCATGCCATCCATCGCGACCAGGTCAGGGTCGTTCTTTGCTGCCAGATCAACGATTGTCGCATCCGAAAGGACAGCATCCACCTCTCCTGCCAGAAGAGCCTGGACCAAAGCCTCCGGACTATCCACAATTACCGTCTGAGCAGCCAGATCCGACTTAGCCGTCTCGTATCCCGTAGACCCCGCCAGAACCGCCACGGACTTTCCCTCCAGGTCCATGGCGGTCTCGAATCCTGCCCCCTTTCGAACAAGGAGTTTTTGTCCCGTGTAGAAGTAGCACTCGGAGAAGCTGCAGGCCCGAGACCTGCTCGGCCGGATGGTAATAGTGGCAATAGCCAGATCGTACTGTTTCCACGGATAACTACTGTACCAGGACAAAGCGATAAGGCCATCCCAGGAAAGCCGAATAAATCGAGGCTTCACACCGATCTCTTGGGCGATAAGCTTGCCCAGATCCACGTCCAGTCCCTGAAGCTGCCCATCCTCTTCAAAAAAAAACGGCCTGTTCTCGAAATCCGCCAGGGCAATTACCAGTTCACCCCGGCGCATGATGCCTTCAAGTCGCGACTCCCCCCAGGATACCCCGATGCCCAGAGCGAGAAGGCAGCAAACAACTGACACCAACCTCAGTTTTTTCATCATCATGGACACCCCCTTCTACAGGTACTCTACCATCGAAGCCCGGCAATGAAAATGACCAAGATACATATAGGAGCGATAATCTTTAAAATCCACAACCATACACGCTCTTTCATTCCAGGAGTACCCGAATTGACGACCCCATCCACCACTGCGTCGGGAATCCACCAACCGAGGAAAAGCACCGTGAAGAAGCCGCTCACAGGCATGAGAATGTTGGATGCGAAGAAATCGGCGGCATCCAAAAAGGAAAGTCCAAAGACAGTGATTTCCACAGCCCCCTGAGAAAGAGCCGAGGGGAGCCCCATCAAGGTGATCACGCCCCCCACCACGAGGGTGGCCTTCCGTCTGGACCAGCTCAGGGCATCGATAAAATACGATGCGACCACTTCAAGCAAGGATATGGACGACGTCAAAGCAGCGAAGAAGAACAGGACGAAAAAAGAAGCGGACCAAAAAACACTTCCTGGCATCTTGGCAAACACCACGGGCAAAGTGATGAAGGTAAGCCCCGCTCCGGCCCCGGGCTCCAGGCTAAAGGCAAACAGAGACGGAAATATAATGAGCCCGGCCATCAGAGAGACAAGAAAGGTGAGGAAACAGATCTGGGCACTGGCCCCAAGAATATTGGAATCATCAGGAAGATAGCTTCCGTAGATGATCATGACCCCGAGCGCCAAGGACAGAGAGAAAAAAGTCTGCCCCATGGCCGAGAGAAAAACCTTCCCCGTAATCTTTGAAAAATCTGGTTTCAAGAAGAAAGAGAGCCCTTCCATAGCTCCGGGAAGAGTGACTGATCGTCCGATAAGCAGGATCATAAGCAAAAACAACGCCGGCATGCAGAAGGTACAGAGTCGTTCAATGCCGCCACTGACCCCACGAAAGACCACGAAAACCGTGCCTGCCATGAACAACACCTGATACAGAACCACCTGCCAGCCATCGGAGATAAAGTCCTGGAAGATACGAGCCACATCTCCGGCAGCGGATACCCCCATAAGCCCAGTGAAAGATTTGAAGATGTACGCCACGGTCCAGCCACCGATAACGCCATAATAGGACAGGATGATGAACGATGCGATCACTCCGCCCCAACCGACCAAAGACCACCGGGAGCCACCAAGAGCTCGAAAAGAGCCCACGGCGTTAAGCCGCCCCTTTTTGCCGATCACGATCTCACCCATCATGAGAGATATACCTATGGTAAACACGAGAAGAAAATAGACAAGGACGAACGCCGCTCCGCCCGACTGTCCCGCTATGTACGGAAACCGCCAGATACTCCCCAGACCGATGGCAGACCCAGCCGCAGCAAGTATGAACCCTAATTTGCTACTCCACTCTCCACGACCCTTTGCTTCCTGCACAACAAACGCCCCCTTAATTTATTGAAGCGAATATCAACAACAAAACAATCATGTACGTCAAAAAAACAATACTACTAATTGGATCATAGGGCAAAAGAAAAAAATATCGGACTCATTAGGGTTTTCTGAGCAGAATACAAAGTTTTATAGGCATTTGATTTAGAGTCACAATCCACCAATAACAGTAGGGCACCTCTAAAAACTCAGAAACTCGCCTCAGGTCGTTTCGACGGAGCCCATTCGAGCTTCGTGTTTTTGACCTGCCGTCGTGAAGTATCGACTGGGGCGAGACAGGTCTCTGGCGGAACGACCTGAGGTTGGGAGACTTGGATGTAGGGTTTTAGAGATGCCCATGTGACAATATATCTCTGGCGATCTTTTTCGAGCCAGGTCAAAGAGGAAACTAAAAAAGATACGTGCAATACCGCAACACACCAGTTCATGGTGATAAGCTTCTAAGACGGATGGCTTAAACGAAACGGGGAACTACTTCAACCTATTTGGACGAGGTGTAAATCCATAACAGGACTACTCGTACTTAGAGATCCAACGTAGAGGCCCTTATTCAGGGTAATCGTTCTCGACTGGGGTGGCGGAAACAACCAATCAAGTGATCGTTCACCAAGCCAACGGACTGCATGAAAGAGTAGAGGATGACCGGCCCGACGAAGGAAAACCCCCGCCGCTTCATGTCCTTTGATATAGCTCTGGATATAGCGGTCTCAGAGGGAACCTGCTCCGGTCGTTCCCAACGATTTATCAAAGGAGAACCACCCACAAAGGACCAGAGATACACCCCGAAGCTTCCCCACTCATCCCTGATCTTCACGACTGCTCGAGCATTGCTTACCGCCGATTCCACCTTACGACGGTTCCGCACGATCCCGGGATCCCGAAGCAGGATTCCCACACGATCCGACCCATATCTGGCAACAGAGTCCACATCAAAACCATCGAAGGCCCGGTAATACGCCTGTCTTTTCCTCAGAATAGTGATCCAGCTCAACCCCGCCTGAGCTCCCTCCAGAATGAGCATTTCGAAAAGACGACTCTCGTCTCTAACGGGAGTTCCCCACTCATTATCGTGGTACAGAACGTACAACGGATCGCTCCCACACCAAGGACATCTCGTTTTTTCGTTCATTAAATATCCTCCTCATTACAGTTAGCAGGGAAACACATGCAACTCCTCTGTACAATTGACAGCAACGATTTTACAGCGAAACTGTATTATAAGGGGTTTGAGCAACATTTCAGCTAAGAGGTCGTCCCTGATCACAGCGGATGTCCCAAAAGACGCCTCAATAACAAACTCAGAAGCCTCTCGGGAGGGAACCAGCAAAAGGTACTCTTCGCTCGATGGCTTCTCATCGACCCGGAGATCTTCATTCTCGACGAGCCTATCCGAGGAATCGACGTGGGTGCCAAGTACGAGATATACAGAATCATGGCTCGACTGGCCGAACAAGGTAAGAGCATCATCATGATCTCGTCCGAGCTCCCCCTGAGCTGCCCGGAATGAGTGATCGAATCATGCTCATGAGCTAGGGGCGCCTCGCTGGTATCGTCGACGAGCCCCTCGCCACAGAGGAAAAGCTGATAAGACTGGCAAACCTCTACGTAACATGAGATACAGGTGGGTCTTGTTCAACAAGCCCCACCTGGGGATGAATATGTACGCCATCGGGGGAAACAGAAAAGCTGCCGTGGCGTTCGACATCCGAAAGTACGTGGCAAAAAAGTAAAACTTCGCTGTGAGATCGTACAAAACACGTTCAGGGGCAAGGCAAGCCGATTTCCTGACGCCGGAGATTGTACTGTGACGACATCAGCTCTCGTCGCTTGCCCGTGTCCAGGAGCAGGAGGACACGATCTTTCAGATCCAACGGGACAGGACGATAGTCCAGGGTAGCGCAGTTCAGGGAGAGGCCATATCCTCGTCGACTGAGAGCCACAGCGAACTGATCCATAATGCCCGACTGAAGGCCCATAAAGCGGTTCTCCGCCTCCTGGCAGATTCCCCCAATAGATGGCGTCCACCCCCGAAGGGAGACGAATATTCCGCTCAGCCAGGGCCCAGATGCTGGATTTAGGGTAGTTGACCCAGCGATGATCTGGCACGTAGACCAGCTCGGATAGATCAAAGCTCGCCGAGTCCTCCTGGGGAAAGTTATTGGACCAGACTCGAACCAGGGAATCCGTCCGACGACGACCGATAACCCAGGTCCCCTGATCTACAGCACAGGGGAGGACAAAGCCACCGTAACAGTCGGTATGTTCGCCCAGGAGATTCACCCGACCGGGGGCAAAGAAGACCCCGGTTCCGCCACGGTCACCGTAGAGGGTCTCCCATAAGGTGTATAATCTATCCTTCATTGCTATTCTCTTTTCGCTCAAAAAGGTGCTCCATCGAACAGCATATATACAGGAGGTCCCATGACGATACAACAGCCCAGTCACTGGATACAGGTATTGGTAACATATGCCCTCCGAGAGGGCCTGGCGGAGGAGCTGGACCGACCGGTCCTGACCAACTCACTCCATGGGATATTGGACATCGCCCCCCCTCCTGCCCCACCCGCCGACGGTAATGAAATGGAGGCCATCTATGGCCTCCTGGATCACCTTCGACAGACAGGACATCCCTGGGGCCACCTCTCACCGGAGGCCTGTACCGGCCGCATTATGAGCATCCTGACGCCTTCGAACAGCCACGTGGCCCGGACATTCCGAGAGCAACTGGAAGATAATGGTCCCGAGGCAGCGACCCAGTGGTTCTATCGATTTTCCGGGGCAACCAAGGACGTTCGACTCGACCTGGCATCCAGGGATCTGCGGTGGATAACGCAAACAATTTACGGAGACCTTCAAATCAGCGTGAATCGCTCCAAGCCGGAGAAGGACCCTCGGGACATCGCTGCACCCAAGTCAGAAACGGGATACCCCAGATGCCTTCTCTGCCCGGAGAACGCCGGGTTCTGGAGCCAGCCCGGGCACCCCGAGCGATCCAATCATCGGATCGTCCCCCTGAATCTGGGAGGAGAGCCCTGGTTCTTCCAGTACTCACCCTACGTATACTACCACCAGCACTGTATCGTCTTTTCCAAGAAGCATCGCCCCATGGTCATCAGTCCGGAGACGGTCGTTCGGATTCTGGATTTCCTCGATATTTTCCCCCACTTCTTCCTGGGCTCGAACGCTGCATTGCCCATCGTTGGCGGGTCTATTCTGGATCATGATCACTTCCAGGGAGGGTGTTGGGATTTCCCTATTCAAAAGGCCACGGTGCGTCGATCATGGACAACCGGTAACACAACGGTTGAGGCCCTTCACTGGCCTTTGACCACGATCAGACTCCGAACGGATGACCGCTCGGAGATGGAGGCCCTGGCCTCGGTCATCATCCAAACGTGGCAGGCATACGAGGACAGGGAGTCCGGCATCATCCCCACGTCAACGAAGGACGGACACATTGTGAGGCACAACTCGCTCAGCATCATAGGGCGAAAAGCACAAGACGCCTACGAGATGGATTTAGCTCTCAGAAATAATCGGATCAACGAGGACCATCCCCACGGCGTCTTTCACATCCGCCCCGAACGACACCATATCAAAAAGGAAAATATCGGCCTCATGGAGGTCATGGGGCTCGCCATCCTTCCGGGGCGGCTTCTCCCCGGTCTGGAACCCATTCGAGCGGCCCTTATGGGGTGCCATGACAAGCTTCCCCCAGAATCACCTCACACGCTTTGGGGTCAGAAACTTGTGAAAGAACATGGACATAACCTGACGGAGGACCAAGCCAACTCGGTCCTCCGTCAGGAGATCGGAACTGTTTTTCTGAAAGCTCTGCAGGACTGCGGCGTTTACGAAGACAACGCCCCTGGCTGGAGGCACCTGGACCGGTTTGTCGACAAAATCCTGAAAGGGCTATAGGCCACCGGCCAGGGAGACCATAGCAGCCGCCACGATCTTGGTACTCGTTATGATATTATCCACGGCCCAGCATTCATTCGCCTCGTGGATATTGGAGGGCTCACCAGGCATGGTTGGCCCAAAAGCCAGCACGTTGGGCATGGCCTTGGCGTAGGTTCCTCCTCCAATGGACATGGGCCTGTCGTCAGTTCGACCGGTCTCTCGACGGTACACGTCCATGAGTTTAGCTACAAGCTCCGAATCCTCGGGCATGTACAGGGGAGGATGGGTGTGGATCGAGAGAACCTGAAGATCCTCGTCGTCGAAAGCTCTTTGCAGATCGGGGAGCACCTCTTCCAACTTGAAGCTGACGGGGAATCGGACGTTCAGTGAGAACCGCACGGCATCCCCATCGCTCTTCATGGTCCCCCAGCAGACCGATGTGTATCGAGAGACATCGTCATAGCGGCAAACCCCCAAGCTCTCTCCGTAACACTCTGTTCCTACGAGACGATCCAACAAGGCAAGAGTCTTTCCCTGTTCGCCACTGACGCCAAGGAGCCGAAGAACCTTTACGAGCCAAGCTACAGCGTTAACTCCCTTTTGAGGCAAACTACCGTGGGCCGGAACACCGGTCATACAGAGACAGAATCGGCGATCTCCACAGTCCTCCACGGTGAGTGAGGTACCCTGAGGTCCTTTCCAGAAGGATGCGGTAAACAAGAGACGCTCCTCCATACCGGGCTCGACCATAACATGAGCGACAGCCCGGGCGGGAACCGAGTTGAAGGCAACCCCGCCATCGAAGGACAGAACCTGGATCGGCCCAACTGCGGCGAAAGGAGCAGAGAGCTCAACTGTTGCCGATCCCTTCTCGCCGTTGATCAGGGGATACTCCGCGTCGGGGGTGAACCCGGCCACCGGTAGATCCTGACCGGCCTCCACGTATCGAGCCACGGCCTTGCTGCCGGTTTCCTCGTTTGTCCCGACCATGACTCGAATCCGCCGTTTGAGGGGAATTTTCAGATCGGCGATAGCCTTCAAAGCAAAGAGGGCCCCCACGATGGGGCCTTTATCATCCATGACGCCCCGGCCATAGAGCATCCCGTCCTCGATCTTGCCCTTGTAGGGGTCGCAGGACCAACCATCGCCCTCGGGAACGACGTCCACGTGGCCTAAAATTGTCACCAGCTCGGCCTGGGGATCTCCCAGCTCAGCCCAGGCAACCATGTTCTCGAAAACACCGGTCCGGAAGCCCAGTCTCTCGGCGATGGCGACAAAATTATCCATAGCGGCCTTGGGACCGGATCCAAACGGCGCACCAGGTTCGGGCTCCCCCTCCACACTCTTAATGGCCACATTCTCTCTGATGGCGGCCACTAGATCGTCTTTCATGGCATCGATTTGTTCTCTCAACGTATCCATGACTATACCTCCTTTGCCCATGCTGTCAAAATTACCTGATACATTATAAGGGGATCTCGACCGAGATAACAGTGAATACGCTAAAGAGATCGCTTATGAACCTATTCATCGGCTCGCCGGGCCATAACCGTGTATATGGAAACCGAGATAACGATAATCAATCCGTGGACCAGCCTCGTCCAGAATCCGGCCAGACCGGCGCTGATGATCCCAGCCTCGATAATTCCGATGATTACCGAGCCGATCAGAGAGCCATAGATAGTTCCTCGTCCTCCATAGGCCGATGTCCCCCCGACAAACACCGACGCAAAGACCAAAAGCATGTACCCCTCGCCCTGAGTGGGCCACCAGTTGGTGAGTTCCACGGTGGACATCAAACCGGCAAGGGCAGCCAATACCCCCATGAGAACGAACGCCCGAACCCGAACCGACCGAACCGGGATACCCATCATGGCCGCCGCTTTACGGTTATCTCCAATAAAAAGCAGAGCGTCTCCAAAGGGATGGCGGTTCAGGAGGAGAGCCAACCCCAGGGCTATGGCTACCCCCCAGAGGGCCTGAGCAGGTATTTCACCAGCCACACGCCCCACGAGTACGGTATGAAAGCTCCCGCCCCGAAGGGAGGCCAGACTCCGAGCCACACCGTCGGATAAAAGAAGAATAAGTCCCCGCCAAAAGAACTGAGTTCCGATGGTAGCGATGATGGACGGCACGCCGATACGAACCACGATGAGACCATTAACCCAGCCCATAACTCCGCCAGCGACCAAAGCAAGTAAAGCGGCCAACCACGACGAGCCCGTCCCCAGGTAGACCTCTGCGAAGAGGAACGCCGAAGCAGCAGAGACTGATGGGAAGCTCAGGTCCATCTCTCCCACGACCACGAGAAGGGTCATACCTATGGCGAGGACGGCGGTCACCGGGATAGTGGACATAAAAGAACGGTATATCCGCATGCCCAGGAAGGTCTGTGGGCTCGCGACAGCAAAGACCGATAGGAGGAGTCCCAAAGCCAGGGTGACGAGGAGTTGTGGGCGATAAGATCGGGAGATGTTCAGCATGACGGGGCCTCAAGAAGATGCACCATGCGGGCCATAAGCTCTTCGGCAGAGATGTCCGCTTTCTCGTACACCCCTTCGATCCGGCCTCGATCCATGATTGCGAATCGATCAGCCACACGGTAGACGTGCCCCAAATCATGGCTGATCACCACACATCCTCGCCCATCAGCTCCGATAGAACGGATGAAGGACAGGACCTTCTCCACCTCGCTCAGAGCCAGGGCCGTGGTAGGTTCGTCCAGAACGATGATCTCGGCACCGAAGTGCATGGCCCGGGCTATAGCCAATCCCTGACGTTCGCCACCTGACAGTGTAGATACACTGGCATTTGCGGAGAGTCCCGCTCCTCTAAACCCCAAAACCGACGAGAGCAAGGCCATGGTCTCTTTTTTCTCACGCCTCACGTCGATAAAGCCCCATCGATTCGTCCGATGACGCCCAATAAAGACGTTTCGCCATAGGGGTTGACGCTCGCCCAGGGAGCGTTCCTGATAGACCGTCTCCACCCCCAGAGCTCGGGCCTGAGCCACACCGTACCGACGAAAATCCACCGCATGTCCGGCGACGGACATTGTCCCGGAATCAGGGCGATACACCCCCGAAAGGATCTTGATCAGTGTTGATTTGCCCGCTCCGTTGTCTCCCAAGAGGGCGACAACTTCGCCCCTCCGAAGCTCAAAATCCACGCCCCGCAGGGCTTCCACCGATCCAAAGGATTTGACGAGCCCCCTCATCTCCACCAAGTTGTCCACCCACTCACCTGCTTTCCGAATACGACCGGAGCGTCCCTTCAGCCAAACGGGGGCCGAAAGCGTTCGCCTTCGTCCCCCGTCCACTGTATATTTTTTCGCCCCGTGATGAGGATATCAGCGAATCCCCTGAGCTGCCAGAGGCGCGACGGTCTTTACGTTCTCGGCGGAGATGAATCCGCCGCCGGTATCCACCACCAGACCGCCAAAGCCGTATCTTTTGGTCTGAACAACTTGAAGGACCGAGAGATACCCCAGCAGATAGGGCTGATGCTCCGAGACCAGAGTCAGATACCCTTCGTCGATGGCCTGAGCCGTGGCCGGGGACAGGCTGAAACCAGCCACAAAAATCTCTCCGGGCTTCACGCCCGCCGCCCGCAGAAAATTCCCCACCTGGGACGTGAGGGCACCATGATCCATGATCATTATTTTGCAATCAGGATGGCTTGAGAGATAGCCCGTAACGATAGGGGTTCCCAAAGCGGTGTCCTTGTTAACCTCAGGAGATATCTCCATATAGTCCACAACCAGTCCGGCATCCTCAAAGGTCTTGAGGATTCCCCGGGCCCGTTCGCCTCGGTTTTTCAGTCGCTTGAGCCCCCAGACGAAAGCCCGGTCGCCCTTTTTAAATTTGCCCCTACGGAGGACCTCCTTGGCCAAGTCCTCGCCCTGCTTCCATCCGTTGGGCCCCACAAATCCGAACCCTCTGGACTGATACATGGGCTGAAGTCTCGGCAGAGACGCGTCGATAGCAGTCACGACGATGCCTTTATCGAAAGCCTCTTGTATCAGGGGCTCGTAGGCGTCGTCTCCGGGAGCACCGTAGACGATCATACCATCGGGAAGGGTCGCCAGACCGTTTTTGAAGTTCTCCAGCATCTTCTCGGGGCTCCAGTCCGAATAGACCAGGGCCAGCTCACACCCCATATCCCGAGCTGCCTGCCTGGCCCCATTGGCAACGATGGTGTTATAGGGCCCGCCTACAGGTCCGCCTGTATCGAACCACACCCGAAGCCCCTCCCCACTGGGAGCAAGTTCAGCCCCTACAGCGGAAGCCGTCATCAAACAAACAGCAACTACGATAACGGCTCCTAAATTTTTATTCATTTTCATGAGGTGATGCCTCCTCTCTCGCCTGCCCAATAAACCCTCTGGGGGTATTATACCACGAGCCCACAGGCACAGCACAAATTCTCAGTGAGAGTCAGAGACGTCCTCTGTTACAGCACCATTCTCGGGAAACCCCTGTATCTGGACGGTACCGTTGACAGAGACAGCCAGGACCTCAGGACGTTCCCGTAAAGCCGCAGTCAGATCTTCAGCTGAAATGTCCGATTCGAACAGGGCAAAGACAGTTCCTCCTGCCTGAGAAAGCTCCTGATAGACACTCACTACTCGAGCCCCCACGCTCCATGCGACCTTGGCTACATAGAAGCGTCCAGCCACCCCATTGAGGGCCTGAATTGTCAGAGGCTCGTCAAAGGGGTTTTTCAGCACCACCAAGACCTGACCATCAGAAGCCCCGGAGGACCAGGCCATCGAGGCCAGGAGAGTCACCAAAAAAACGGCGGAGATAACCCATTTGAGCCTGTCCATATTCCTCTCCCTCCTACCGTCGTTTTCTCAGAAAAACCATTCCCGAGACCAAAAACACGACTGCGAGACCGATCCCGGAGTGCCCCACCATACAGCCCCCGCCGCCACCGGAAGAGGACTTTCTGGAGAGATAGCCCATAGCTTCGTTCACATTGAGATAGCCAAAGGCCGAGAGAGGCGCGGCTCTAACGTTGGTGAACGCCGTCGCTGTCGGGTTTCGTTCCTGGTCTGCACCCTGGAGCAGCGCATCCTTGAGTTGAGAGGCAGTATACTCAGGAGTACAACTCGCCAGCAGGGCCGCAGCACCGGCAACGAAGGGAGTTGCCATGGATGTGCCGCTCATGGAGCCGTAGTACGTTCCGTAGGTTGTCCCCTCGCCTTTTGGTGCGTCTGGAAATACGGTACTCACGATATCGAAACCAGGTGCCACAAGGTCAACAGCCGTGGGACTCCAGTTCGAAAAAGGCGCCGCCGAACCGTTAGAGACAGCCGCTCCGACAACGATCATGTTCTTCAGGCCCACAAAGGACGCGGGGTACGCAAAAGCCCCTTTGCAATACAGGGCAGGTTCCCATGGATCATCGAGAGGGGCCGGTTGCCCCACCTCAAGTCCTTCGTTACCGGCAGCTACAACGATGAGAGTCCTGTCTGTGTCGTTCAGAAGCTTGTACGCAAGCCATTCGGGCATCGTCTTCATATCCTCGGGCGTCGTGCTGTCATATCCTCCCAGAGAGAGGTTCACCGCCGGGAGCTTCATATCTGGATGCTCCCGGAGAAGCCCCAACAGGTAGTTGATGGCATCAATCTCCCAGCTTATGGCTCCTACTCCATTATCGTCCAGGACCCTCAGGGTGATGATACGGACTTTCCAGTTGACCCCCACGACACCCAGTTTGTTGTTCCCCACTGCGCCGATGATGCCTGAGACGTGGGTACCATGGCCATTGCCATCCTCGTAGTCCGAGAACACGGGGGAGCTCTGCCCTTCCTCCACCACGAAGTTTCGGCTGAACGTACGATCAAGGTTGGCAGCCAGGTCCTCGTGGGAGATACAAACCCCCGAGTCCATAACGGCAACGTAGATATCGTCGCTGCCGGTGATCACATCCCAGGCCCAGGGAGCACTGATGGCTTGCAGCCCCCAGAGGTTGTCTCCGCTAAACCCAGGATCGTCGGGATCCCGTGTGGCATGCACTATAAAGTTGGGCGAGGCTGCCAGCACGTCAGGACGTTTTTGGAGTTCCCGAACGAGCTCCTCAGTGCTTCGGGTTTCAGATCTGATGAGGGCAAATATCTGGTCTCCCGCCTGGGACAGTTCCCCGTAGGTTCGGACCACCCGAGCTCCCACAGACGCCGCCATGGCTTCCGCCCGAGCCCTAAAAGGGCCTCGTGTAACCGACGAGGCCGTTACCGACCTGCTCGACATATTGGCAAAGACAGCCAAGGCCTCACCAGGGACGAAAGACTCTGCCCAAGCAAGTCTCGTCAAGGCGAGAAGCGAAATAACACAAAACAACGCAGCTTTTTTTTTCATTCTTTCTTTCCCCTTATAAATATTTTCGAAGCAGATGTACCTTTCTGCACACGAAACCAACGATCGAGTTTCCCCAATCGTGACTCACACCTACACATCCAGGTTACGCACCTCGTGAGCGTGAGCCTGGATAAATTCCCGACGAGGCTCCACTTTATCGCCCATAAGGATGCTGAAATACTCGTCGGCCGCCAGAGCGTCGTCCACCTCGATGCGTTTCATAACCCTGTTCTGGGGATCCATGGTGGTCTCCCAGAGCTGGTCAGGGTTCATCTCGCCCAGTCCTTTATACCGCTGAACTGATATCTTTTTTTCCGTCTCCTGGTGGCTCACCATAAATGCCCGAAGCTCCTTATCGCTGAAGAGGTACTCTCCTCGCTTGCCTATCTGGGTCCGATACAGAGGGGGTTGTGCCAGATAGATATATCCGCCCTCTACCAGTTCTCTCATGTATCGATAGAAAAACGTGAGAAGCAACGTACTGATATGAGCTCCATCCACGTCAGCGTCGGTCATGATGATGATTTTATGATACCGGAGTTTGGACAGGTCGAAGTCCTCTCCGATGCCACAGCCAAGGGCCTGGATGATGGTTCGGATCTCCTTACTGCTCAGAATCCGGTCCAGGCGAGCCTTCTCGACATTCAGGATCTTGCCCCGAAGGGGAAGGATAGCCTGAAACCCCCTGTCCCGGCCCTGTTTGGCGCTGCCTCCAGCACTATCGCCCTCGACGATGTAGAGCTCACAGCTAGTGGGATCCTTTCCCGAGCAGTCGGCCAACTTTCCTGGCAGGTTCAGGCCGGTCATAGCCGTCTTACGAACCAGCTCACGGGCCTTTTTGGCCGCCTCTCGGGCCTGACGAGCCTTGATGGCCTTTTCCACGACGGGACGAAGCACCGTTGGATCGTCGTCCAGCGCTGCCAGGAGCCCCTCGTAAACAACCGAGTCCACGATCCCCTTGACCTCGCTGTTTCCAAGCTTGGTCTTGGTTTGTCCCTCAAACTGGGGATCTCCCAGCTTGACGGAGATCACACAGGTGAGCCCTTCCTTGAGGTCCTCCCCGGTGAGGTTGGCGTCTTTATCCTTCAAAACCTTGTTACGACGGGCGCTCTCGTTGATCGCCCGGGTAAGCGCTGACCGAAGACCTGCAACGTGAGTTCCGCCCTCCATGGTGTGGATAAGATTTGCAAAGGAAAAGAGCCGCTCATGATAACCGTCGTTGTACTGGAATCCCATCTCAACCGAGACCCCGTCTCTCTCCCCGGAGACGACCCTGGGCAGGGGGAAGAGAGAGGACTTGTCCCGGTTCAGGTACTCCACAAAGGACGCGATCCCCCCCTCGTAGTGGAAAGTCCACTCCTTTTCCTCCCGCTGATCCACCAAGACGATCTTAAGCCCCGGATTCAGGAAGGCCATCTCTCGGAATCGGTTACTCAGCAGCTCCGAGGAAAAAAGCACATCCTCGAATATCTCATCGTCGGGCATAAAATGGACCGTGGTTCCCCGCTCATTCGTGTCGTATCCGCCCTCCAGGTCAGTGACAGGGATACCCCGTTCAAAACGCTGGGCCCAGGCGTGACCACTCCGACGGATGTCCAGCTCAAGCCAGGACGAGAGGGCATTCACCACCGATACTCCGACGCCATGAAGTCCGCCGGAGACCTTGTACGTATCGTTGTCGAATTTGCCCCCGGCGTGAAGAACCGTCAGGACAACCTCGCAGGCGGGACGGCCACTGGAGGGATGGGGATCCACAGGAATACCTCGGCCATCATCGGCCACGGAAACGCTTCCGTCGGTGTGAATGGTGACGGTGATCCTGGAGCAATACCCCGCAAGAGCCTCATCAACGGCGTTGTCCACAACCTCGTAGACACAATGATGAAGACCTCGGCTCCCTGTATCGCCGATATACATGCCCGGACGTTTTCGTACCGCCTCCAGCCCCTCAAGTATCTGAATGCTCTGGGCTGTATATTGGGACTGGGCCACACTGTCGCTCATATGGAAAAATCTCCTTCCGTACCGGCTTGCTGGACTAAGCACCTGGGAAACAGTCGTCGCCTCAAGGTCTCAGGACGAAAAACCGAGCTCCGTCGAGAGCCATCGTCAGTCACGACGGTCGTTCCCAGGTCATTCTTGATCAGAGCAACGACTCGCTCCAGGGCTATTACGTCTTGGGATTCCAGCAGAATAAACATGAATCAGCTCTCCACCGAACAAAGCGCATACTCTGACCGTGCCAACCAACCGGAAGAGATAACATCACGAGAGAATCCCCTCAGAATCGAATTTAGTCTTAAACCACTCCCGAACCTCCCGAGGGAGCACCCGAAAGCCGTAGCGTTCCTTGGTAAGCCACAGAGAATAATCGTTGGAGAAGGACAAGGCCAGGCTTTTAATGGACTTGCCGCGATTTTCCTTGAGAAGCTCGTAGGTATTCTTGAACTCTCGATCCTCGTCGGCATCCCACCTGAACGTCGCCAAAGCATAGGTCACAGTCCTTTCAACGCTGTGATGAGGGAACAAAGGCAACAAAAGGGTGTTGTCGGTCCAGTCGTACGTGCCATACCCACATCCCGGCGTCACAACCACCTTGGGGATACCGTGCATACGTACCCGGGGAACTCGAAGCATAGCCTCGTCCAGAGGGACCAAGCGATTCAGCAGCTCGGAGATCTGGGCAAAGGACAGGGGAGCCTGACAGGCGTTCTGGCAGAGAGGAGAGGTATCCAGTCTCGCTATACAGGCCATCTGCCCGACCAGCTCTCGCTTGTTCTTGAGAGCTTCATCGATTTGAACCAATCGCTCCCCGTCCGTCTCGGCCTCGTACTTAGCGGCGTTTCGGGCCCTGTTTCGATCCCAGCGCTCAAGTTCGTTCCGACAATGAATGGCCACAGTCCCGATAAAGACCATCTCGCCCAAGATCCTCCTGATCCTCTTCCGTTCGTTCTCTCCAAATCCCTCTACGTACCGAACTGCCTGCCGGAGCAGGGATTCAATTTCCTTCATTGCGAAAGAGAAAGCATTAGCCCGATCGACGGTCTCATCGTGTTCCTTCTTTTTCATCTCCCGAAAATGTCGAGTTCGCATATACCGTTCCAGGAAAGGAGCCAGGTTTTTATCCAGTTTGGAGATGAGGTCATCGGCCTTCTCCTTAGGACAGTCGGGGATCTGAGGAAGTAAGGCCCGTAAAGTGATAAGAACCCGACGGCACGTCCCGTGCAGCCGATCGCGATATACCTGAAGCTGAGGGGCAAAGCGGTCTTCCCCGGTTCGGCAATCCTTGTTGTACAAAACACCGTATTTCTCCGCCCAAAAGTCGGAGAGGCTCAGGTATTGAAACATATCGTCGGGAACAGGTTGATTCAGCCACGGCGTAAGAGCCTCGTTAAACGGCGTAACGGATGGCGAGAGAAAGCCGCAGTCTAAAAGAAGCCTCTCCTCGGGGCTAAAAGTGAGGGCATCAGGAGCTTCCTTGATCATACTTACCACGATCTCCCGGAATAACTGCCAGTATCGATCAGACATGGAAATCCAGATCTTTCGACTCTGGATTCGGTCCTCTCGTTCCTGGGAGCCCAGAAGCTCTTTGTACGTTGAGACATCCTTCGAGAACTCGGAACACAGGAGGTGAATGAGCTCATTCTTCTTCCACCGCCTCAACACGGCATTCAGGACCCTCTCTGGAGCCAAGGGGATCTCCCCCTTCATCTGTAGGTATTTTTGATGCACATTCTTATTGTATCGCAAGAGAGTCCTTTCAGGCCATATTTTGTGAGCACAGCCGTTGCCCAGGCTCTCAAGAGACCACGCCCCTTATAAGGAAAAATCCAGACACTCCAGCATTCGATCCAGCTCAGCGTCCGAGATGTTCAGAGCCGGAAGGAAGCGGACCACGTCACCGGTGACGTTCAACAGAACCTTTCGACGAAATGCAGCCTCACGAACAGCCAAAGCGTCGTCGGTACAGGCCGCTACCATAAGCCCCCGTCCCCGAACCGACCGAACCCAGGGAAGCCCTCCAAGCCCCTCCATAAGCCTCTGTCCCTTTCGGGTGACCTCCGCCAGGAACTCCGGTCTCAAGGCCCGAAGAACCGGCACCCCCGCCGCCAGAGCAAGAGGATTGGGAGCAAAAGTCGAGCCGTGACTCCCAGGGGAAAAGGGGGCGTGACCAAAGATCATCAGCCCCCCCAAAGGCAAACCACCCCCAAGTGCCTTCCCCAACGCCACCAGATCGGGGCTCAGGCCAAAAAGTTGATAGCCGAATCCCCGTCCGCTCCGTCCCAGTCCGCATTGGATTTCGTCAGCCACCAACAGGAACCGACCCTCAACATGAAGGCGCTCCAGCTCCGAGGCCAGTTCGTCGGAACAGGGAACCACACCGCCATGCCCTTGAACGGCCTCCAGAAAGACCGCCGCCACCTTGTGCTCCTGACAGAACGCCCGAAGGGCTTTCCCCTCGGGCGGCAAAAACGTCACGTCGGGAAGAAGGGCCCCAAAGGGCTCACGAAGCCCGGGACTCCAGGTAAGGGAAAGGGCCCCGCAGGTCCGACCGTGAAAGTTACCGCGGAAGGCCACTATAGCTCCTTTTCTCAGGCACTTCACCGCCTTGATCGCGGCCTCGATGGCCTCAGAACCCGAATTGGCAAAGAGCACCTGGCCGTCTCGTCCGTCCAGCTCTAAAACCATCCGGGCCAGGAGCAAAGCATCCTGATCCTGAAAGTAATTGCTCAGGTGTAAGTGACGCTCGGCCTTTTTCTGGAGAGCCTCCAGCGTCGGGCCGTAGGAATGTCCCATAGCCATGACGCCGATACCGGCGTAGCAGTCCAGGTACGTCCCCTGATCGGTCTCAATCCAGATTCCGTGAGCCCGAGTCACACGTAAAGGGAGGAAATTATACAGGGGCACCAGCATCGTCAGTCCCGTTGCCCCCGGTCGAACTCGGCGACCAAGGCCCGAGCCGCCTCTCCGGCACGATCCCTTGGTACGAGCACGGATATTTTGATCTCCGAGGTCGTGGTTCCCAGAACGGGGACGCCAGCACGGTCCAAAGCGGAGTAGAATCGAGATGCGACGCCAAAACTGGTCTTCATGCCTACCCCCACAGCGGAGACCTTGGCGACGGTCTCATCGTCAGACAGGGACCACCCGTCAATTCCGCTCAGTCCTTGGCGAACTGATGAACGAACAAGGCCGATATGCCCCGAGACCACGGAAAAGGTGATCGCGTTTTTTCCGTCAGCGGAGACCGTGGATATCATATCCACGTTCACACCGTCCTCGGCCAGCCCTCCGAACAGGCGACTCAGGACCTCCACGCCATCGTCAAGGCCCTGGATCGTGACCTTCATCTGGTCCATGTCCACCGCAATGCCAGTAACCACTGGCTGTTCCATCCACTCAGGAAGCGCCTTCACCACCCTGGTTCCCTCCCTTTCGGTAAAGCTGGAACCGCAATAGATCTCCACACCGTATTTTTTAGCGATCTCCACTCCCCTGGCGTGAAGGACCTTTGCACCGAGAGCGGCCATCTCCAGCATCTCATCGTATACCACATACGGAAGCTTGAGCGCGTCTGGAGCAATTCGGGGATCGCAGGAGTAAATTCCCTCAACGTCACTGTATATCTCGCAGGGAACCTGGAGCTTCGCCGCTACAGCGATCGCCGACGTGTCCGAGCCCCCTCTCCCCAAGGTCGTCAAATCGCCCTGTGGAGAGAGCCCCTGAAAGCCGGTGATCACCACAACCTGAACCGTTTCGTGGGCTTCCTGAAGACGGCTGAGGTCCAGATCAACCACCCGAGCATCGCAATGGCGCTCCGTAGTCTGCAATCCCAACTGGAAAGCGTTCAGAGAGACAGCCGAAAACCCAAGATCCTGAAGAGCCATGCTCAGAAGAGCCGCCGAAGCCTGCTCCCCCGTCGCCAACAGGGCATCCATCTCCCGAGGAGACGGAGCCGCGCAAACCGAGTTGGCCATGGCGATCAAGGCATCTGTGGTCTTGCCCATAGCAGAGACCACCACCGCGAGGCGATCCCCCTGAACGACACGATCGGCCACCCGACGAGCCACCTGACGGATGTGGTCAGCAGTAGCCACCGAAGATCCGCCATATTTCTGAACCACCAACCCCATGACTACAGCTCCCGAAGATCGGCGACGATCCGGGTTTTATCAGCCGTTCTGTCGTCAACGTCCTTGACAACCTTAGCCGGGATACCCGCCACCACCACACCAGGGGGGACGTCCTTCGTCACGATAGCCCCAGCCGCAACTACGGCACCGGCTCCCACCCGAACGCCCTCGAAAATCACGGCGTTGGCACCGACGAGCACGTTGTCCTCAATCACGACGGGCAAAGCGCTTGGAGGTTCAATAACACCAGCCAGGACGGCACCGGCTCCAATATGGCAATTGGCCCCCACCGTGGCCCGACCGCCAAGGACGGCGTTCATGTCGATCATGGTGCCGGCACCGATAACGGCACCGATATTGATGACCGCCCCCATCATCACGACCGCCCCTCGGCCGATCTCCACCATATCCCGGATAACGGCCCCTGGCTCGATTCGAGCGTCATATCGATTGAGATCGGCCAGGGGAATCGCCGAATTCCTAGCACAGACCTCCATTTCGAAGTCGTCTACAAAGGCAGCATTGGCATCCAAAGCGGCCATCACAGCGGATCTATCGCCCTTGAGCACCCCAAAATCCCGTCCCCCGACGAAGCGAAGTCCTCCCCAGTCGATCCCGCCCAGACGACCGGAGAGATAGACGGTCACGGGGGTTCGTTTGACCGAATCTCGGATAAGGCCTATGACCTCTTCAGTGCGCATGCGACGACCTCCTCAAAACAGTAGAACCCAGGATCCTGTTCCAGGGCAAACGCAGCGGCCTTAAGAGCCCCAAGAGCGAAGACCCCCCGGGAGACAGCCCGATGGCTGAAGGAAAGCACTTCCCCCTGATTGGCAAAAATCACCGAATGATCTCCTGGCACCCCACCCAGACGAAGGGAGTGGGTCGGACACTCACGCCCTACGGCCTCTCCAAGACGGATAGCCGTCCCAGACGGAGCATCAACCTTATGGACGTGATGGGCCTCCACGACCTCCGCATCCCACTCTGACAAGGCGGGAGCGTACTGACGAAGGATCTCCCGAAGAATCCCGATACCCATCGAAAAATTATATCCCTGAACTACGGGAACCCAACGAGCCAGCTCCTGAAGCATCTCAAAATGCTTCTCATCCAAAGCGGTGGTTCCAACCACCAAGGCAGCGCCGTATCGCTCACACAGCTCGACGGATCGAGCCAAGGCCTGAGGCCGGGAAAAATCCAGCATGACCTGAGGCTCTCCTCGAACATCCTCGCCCTCAAGAGAGACAGAGAGGACACAGTTCTCGGGACCGAAAACCTTCAGCAGTTCCTTCCCCATGCGCCCTGAGGCACCCATGATCCCGTACTTCACGACAGAAGCCTCAAATCGGCCAGACATGAATCCACTCGATCTCGAGTTCCCTGAGAGGCCTGAACCAGGGGAAGACGAATCTCTGGACCGCAGAGCCCAAGTGCGAAGACAGCATACTTCACCGGAATGGGATTGGTCTCCACGAAAAGAGCCTTCATCAGGGGGAACAGCCTCATGTGAGCGTCCCGGGCAGCGGCCAGCTCCCCGGCGAGACACGCGTTCATCATGGAGACCGTCTCCCTGGGGACCACGTTGGACAACACCGATATAACCCCGTCGCCGCCGCTACACCCCACGTGAAAAGCCTGATCATCGTTGCCTGAGTAGACCAAAAAGTCCGGGCGCAGAGCCTTGAGGCGCCGGATAAGTTCATCAACCTGAGACAAATCGCCGGAAGCCTCCTTGATTCCCACCACGTTTTCGATCTCAGCGAGGCGAGCTACCGTCTCGGGAAGGATAGTACACCCGGTTCGCCCGGGCACGTTATACACGATTATGGGGATCGGAACCGCCCTGGCGACCGTCTCGAAATGGCGAAACAGCCCCTCCTGAGTTGGCTTGTTATAGTAGGGAGTAACAACTAAGATACCGTCGGCGCCAAGATCGCAGGCCCGTCGACTCAGCTCTACAGTGTGTTCCGTACTGTTGGCTCCGGTTCCCACGATCACCGGAATCCGACCGGCAGAGGCTCTCACAGAGAAGGAGACAATCTCGTCTCGTTCCTTATCCGTGACCGTGGGAGCCTCCCCCGTAGTGCCAAGGACAATGAGCCCCTGAACACCGCTATCGATCTGTACATCGATCAATCGCTGAAACACCTTATAATCCACACCCTTTTCAGCAAAAGGGGTAACAAGCGCCGTGCCGGTGCCTCTGAACATGCTCTTGAGTCCTCCTTATGGGCACCCCTAAAAAAACCACATTCGAGTCTCCCAGCCTCAGGTCGTTCCGCCAGAGCCCTGTCTCGCCCAAACGACCTGAGGCGAGTTTCTGAGTTTTTAGAGGTTCCCTTAAATAGTTTGGATACTTCGACACTATCATGATACATCGAACCGACGAAAAAAACCCGCACCTCACGTTAGAGGACGGGTTTGAAGCTGCGTTTCTACCGTGATTGGACACCTTGACAGTGTCCGAACCTCTTGTTGTTCGTCTCCATCCTGTTCGGGGGCTTCCGATTCAACACGTCCTGCGTTATGCTTGTGTACTCTGTATCAGGCCCTGTGTATTGCGCAAAAATTATAGATCAAGACTTTTACAGCGTCAACGTACCTTAAGGATTGAGGTGATGAGGAGTGGACATTCTGAAAGAGGCCCTGGAGTTAGAATCATGGATCGTGAACATCCGCAGAAAAATTCACCGCCGCCCTGAGCTGGACTTCGACCTCGACGAAACCGTCGCTCTGGTCGAAAACGAGTTGACGGCGATGAACATCCCCCACAGACGATGTGCCGGAAGCGGGATTGCCGCATGGATCGACGGATCAAGATCAGGCCCAATCGTGCTCCTTCGAGCCGATATGGACGGATTGCCCATTCATGAAGAAACAGCTCACCCCTATTCGTCGGAAATCCCGGGACGTATGCACGGCTGTGGTCACGATGGTCATGTAGCTTGCCTCCTGGGAGCCGCGAGAATGTTGACCCGTCAGCGGGAGAATTTTAACGGGCGAGCTCTCTTGGCTTTCCAACCAGCGGAGGAGACAACCGGGGGAGCTCAGCCAATGATAGACGACGATCTCTGGGGGGAGAGAGCTCCCTCAGCGGCTTTAGCCCTTCATGTCAACCCAGATCTTCCTGCAGGAACCATCGGCGTCAATAGAGGAACGGCAATGGCCGCCTCGGATACCTTCGACCTCACTATCCGGGGAATCGGCTGCCATGGAGCCGAACCCCACAAGGGAATCGACACCATCGCCGTAGCCTGTCAGACCGTAACGGCACTTCAACACATCGTGAGCCGTCGAACCGATCCTACAGACTCAGCCGTGGTAACCGTGGGCTCCTTTCATGGGGGAACTGGAAGAAACGTTGTTGCTGAGGAAGTTCGGCTGGAAGGGATCATCAGGAGCGTCGGTGGAGAGTTGAGGGAACGGATCAAAGAGCAGGTTCGGACGACAGCGACAGCCATACCAAAAGCTCTTGGGGCATCGGCAAATATTCAGTTTGCCCGAAGCTATCCCACTCTGGATAACAACCCCCAGGTATGCGCCGTCGTCGAGGGGTGCGCACGGGAGATCTTGGGAACACAGAACGTCGTGCCAGTGGATCGGCCATCCATGGGAGTGGACGACTTCGCCTACTTCGCCCAAATCATCCCGTCATGTTACTTCACCCTTGGGATTCGAAACGAAGCCCAGGGGATCACAGCTCCCCTTCACAGTCCACGATTTGACCTGGACGAATCAGCACTTCCTCTGGGAGCCAGCATACTGGCGAAAGCCACCCTTCGCCTTATTTCCGGGAGAACTCCTGGCGGTAGGCCTTTGAAAAAGCCTTAACGAAATGGTTTTTCCATTCATGATGTACGAGCCATTCACGAGGATTCGGCCATGGAGTCATCGGGACGAACCCCTTTTTACGCTCTTGCACCATCCTTAAGACGATGCCCGATACGCTGGAGGCCCCGAAGAGGACCTCATCAAGTGAGAATTTAAAAAGATCCCCGAGATATCGATCCTTTCGGAGCGCTGTCATGGCCAAAACCCGAGCCCAGGGCTCACCAGCCGTCGTTCGGCGATTGGAGCGACCGGATCGGGTGACGATACAGATGTCACCAGAATGGAAAAGCACAAAACATCCGGGTGGGAACGGCACCACCAGCTGCTCTAACAGAGAGAAAGCTATGGGGTCGAGCATACTCCCGACATTCTCAGCCATAACCCGAAGAACCTCCCACGGACCCAATCCTGGACGATAGGGACGGTCTGATGCCAAAGCATCGTACATATCGGCAACAGTCACCAAGCGAACGACTCTGGGAATATCCTCACCAGAGAGGATATTCCCCTTGTTCCTGGGCCCGTAGCCCGTCCCGTCCATCCGCTGATGGTGATGGAGCACGATCCCCCGAACCATCGGCATGATATTGGGGTGAGAGCGAAGCAGCTCCGCTCCATACCAAGAATGTAGCCTCATCTCCTCCCATTCAGCCTCGTTTAGAGGTCCGGTCTTGTTCAGAATATCAGGAGAGATGCAGAGCTTGCCAATATCGTGAAGAACGGCCCCCAACCCCACGTTAACGGCATCCTGAAAGTTTCCAACAGGAAGCCAGGCAGCCTCCACAGCCTCCTGATACAAAGCCAGAGACAAAACCGCCACAGACCAACAATGGTCATAGGTTACCTTGTCCATGTTGGAAATGGCTTCCAGGCTTCCCAGAAGCTTCTCGTTATTTTGCTCTAAATCCCTCACAACAGCAGAAACTAAGTGAAGGAGGGACTCCAAATCCTGATCTGAGAGCCTCATGTGTTTCAAAACGTTTGAGAAAACTCGATCGACCTTACGACGACCTTCCTGTTTTCTCTCCTCAGACACAAGCAAGATAGGAGCATCGCTCTTTCTATTCGATGTCTCTCTGATCATGACCTGAGTGATACCGTGTTTTCGGAGAGAAGCGATCAGATCCCAGGACAAAACCGTACCCTCAACGACCAAGGGAGTCGTCCCCGAGTTAAAGACCGCCTGACCGATAGCCATACCAGGCTCTAACGCATCCACTGTCGCCACATATAACGCCACCAATACACCTCCACGGCAGGGAATTGTGATAAACCCCAGGCCAGACAAGTTCGTGGCATTCAGCCCAAAAAACGAGAATTGTCTCATTCCCTGATCTAATCTTATTTTTAATTCGATAAACTTACGATTGAGGTGTTTAGATCCACACAAGTGGACAAGCATACCAGTTTTTTGCTGCCAGCATCGTCGCTGTTATCTCTTGGAGAGTAAAATTACCTTAAAATGCCCCGGAATCGCTCTATGAGAGCTATATCACCTTATGAATTTAAAAACAAAATTCTTGATTCGCATGTTACGCTCTGACACATCGACCTTGGAACGTCTTCGTCAAGCTTGAAAGTCTCCTCGAATTCACAGCTGAACCGCGTTCTCAATGCGCTGCACCTGAACGAACTCGACGCTCCGAAATTCTCTGAGGTGTTTTTATTCTGCTTTCGAGGCTTCTGTACGGAACTTCGTCTTTCATCAGAGTGAAAACCAGGACAAAAATCTCTATGGCACTGGTGATCTCCGTGTATTCAACACCTCCGAACGATACGAAAGCCTCTCGAACATGTCGTTCTCAGGAGTTTCGCGGTCTCAAAATACTCCTACGAGAACCATACTCGAATCGCCTTCGTCACCCGATCCTGATCCTCAGGAGACAACCCCACGTAGATCGGCAGGGAAATCTCCATCGACGAAAATCGTTCGGCCTTGGGAAAATCGCCGGGGCGATACCCGAAACGTCTTTGGTAATAGGGATGGAGATGAACGGGTGCATAATGGACCTGAACCCAGATACCCAGCTCCCGAAGATGGATGAAGAGCTCCTTTCGAGCCTCTGGCGGAACTCGAAAGGAATACAGGTGATAACCATGGCCAGGATGAGCCTGCGGCAAAACGCATCCCGGCAGGGCCGACAAATCACGGTCATACCGATATGCCACAGCCCGGCGCTCCTCCAAAAACCGATCCAGCTTAGACAACTGGCTGAGCCCCAAGGCGCACTGAATATCACTGAGACGGTAATTGTATCCCAGATCCATCATCTGATTAGCCCACGGACCGTCGGGATTCTCCATAACCACAGGATCTTTGGTGATCCCGTGAGAGCGAAACAACCGAAGCCTCTCTGCCAACGAAGGATCGTCGGTCACGACTGCCCCCCCCTCGCCGGTGGTGATGTGCTTCACCGGGTGGAAACTGAAGACCGTCATATCGGCCTCCTGCCCAACCGCACGTCCTCCGCGCCGAGCTCCCAGAGCGTGGCATCCATCCTCAACGACCAAAGCCCCCACGGACCGGGCCATCTCAATGAAAGGCACTATATCGACGGGAAAACCGCTGTAACTCACGGGAGCGATCACCTTCACCGCCGAGGAGAGTTTCGCAAAAACCTCGTCGGGATCAAGACATCCCGTATCGGCGTCCACATCGGCAAAAACCGGTCGTCCTCCCTGATACAGAGCGGCATTCGCCGTCGCGGCAAACGTCAGAGGCGTCGTGATAACCTCGTCTCCCGTGCCAACCCCGGCAGCGTACATAGCCCCATGAAGGGCGGCTGTCCCGCTGGAAAAAGCCACGACATGTCGAGCCCCTGTGGCGTTACACAGCCCCGCCTCAAAAGCCTCCACCGCAGGCCCCTGAGTGAGCCACTCGCCCCTCAAAACAGCCGTCACAGCAGCGATATCGTCGTCGTCGACACACTGATGTCCGTAGGGAATCAAAGCCCAGTCCTCCTCGTCGAAATTTGCGACAAACCGGCCAAAGCCGACAACTCCTCGATTGCCCTACGAGCCCCGTCGACGGGGACACATCCCGGAGGTGGCGGAACCGCCCTTTCGAGGGCCCCCAAAAGACCTTTTGCAGACACGTCACTCCACCATCCAAGGCTTTGTCCCCAACCAAGATCGCTCAAGGACATACCGATAGCCCTCTGGTTCTCCGCAACCTGAAAAACGACCACAGGCTTGTTCAACGCCAGAGCCTCATAACACGTCACGCTCGACGTACAGACCACCGCTGACGCCCGAGCCATGAGCACCTCAAAATTATCAGGCGCCACAAGAACCGACAAGCCTGGCTTATCCGCGGCAGTCTCGCGAATGGAATCGATCATCACCCCCGAGACGAAAGGTCCCACCACCACTGTCACAGGCGGCCAGTCCGAGCCATACCACGAAACAAGGCCTGACGTAGCCCCAGCAATATCGGACGCACCAGCCACAAAAAAGACGAAACCGTCATCTCGGGGCGAAGCATCCCGAAAAGAAGGCCGAAGTGGGACATAGCCTGGCCCCAGCAACAACGACGCCCCGAGCCCATAGGGGATATTTTCAGCCCCCAGGTTGTAGTTCAGGACCGCCGAGGCCCACCGTTCCACAGGAAGATGGCGGTAATCGTCGACGACCGTCAGAAAATACCGTTCTCCCAGCCACGCCAAGGCATCGGCGGAGAAACGATAGCCGTCAGCGATCACCAGATTTCCACGATCGACATACAGCTGCTCCAAAGCAGGCTCGAGCTCCGATACGGAAAAGGACTCCACGGCCCGAAAGACATCCCCGTTCCTCATCGACGAGGAGACCTCAGTGGGAACAACCCATCGAACAGTCATATCCATATCCCGAGCAGCACAAGCCAGAGATCGACACCGACTCAGGTGCCCCCCCCCCACCTCGGGACCGCCGTCAGCGAGAATGATACCCCTCATGACACCTCGTTTTCTTTCTTCTGGCTTCAGAGAAACCTCAACTAAAACTCTGTGCCTCGGAAGACATATTAGGAAGCACAACCCCACTCCACCTCCCTGCTAAAAGCAGGGACGATGCTTTCTCAAGCCGAGCATACAGAGATTCCCACGTGTCCTATGGTACAACCTCAACAGCTCTCTTCCGTACCCAAAATCACGGAGGCATTGGGGAAAACGTCAAGCTTCTTCCTTTTAGGACCCTTACATTTTAACACGAAGGAACAGATTGTTCGGTTCACGTCCTCTTTTCCTTCGAGAAACACAACTGCACAAAAGACCGTGCCTGTTATTGGCTACGTGTACAAGCTTTGGTACGACACCACTCAGATCGCAACATGCCGAGCCAATACAAGTCCACAGTTTTCCCGCTGTCGGAGCGAATCAAATGCTCACGCCAACACCCCTCCAGACGAAAACCTCGACGAAGATACTGAACGAAAGCCCTCTCGTTGGTTGAGAGAACTGACGTATAGAGGCGACGAAGTCTCAGTTCATCAAACCCCCAACGAATAACCTCATCAACCATAGCACCCGAGTACCCCTGGCCTCGAAAAGCAGACTCCCCGATATACATGCTCCATGAAGCGCTGCCTGCGTGAATGTCGATGGAAGACAGAGCGATGATTCCCATGGGGATACCGTTCACGTGAGCGACCCGAACATCAGAAAAAACCTCTTTGTTTCGCAGACGATCCAGCCATTGTCGGTGTTCTTCTTCGGAAATCTCCTTATCGTTCACCATCTGGGAACGAACATCATCTCGATTACGCCATATTCGAAGTAAACTTCTGGTCTCAGTAGACACCGCTGGAGACCACAGATCAAAAAACTCCATCTTTCACCTCACAGACCGCAGGAGGACAAACCCCTCAGCGGCATCACCGCCGATAACAGAGCCCCTTCCACGAGCCTCATGTTCTATGGCCGGTAACGACCGAGGGTGAGGCCATTCCCGAAGTTCTCCTGTATAGGCGGCCATGGCCTGTTTTTTTCTCTCCAGGGTTGTGGAAATGTCGTAAAACACCTGTGGTGCATAGACAGAGGCTCCAAAATTCCACTCGGTGGACGAGAGGACAGAGAAAGAAAGGACCTCGACAACAGGACAACCTCTCATCGGGCGTGTCGCCGTCTTCACGGCCCGAACCGTCACCCGATGATCCACATTCAGGTCTCCCTCGTAATGAGTAAAAACCATAGTGGGACAGCGATCATCCACGCATCTCTCAACGATCTTGACCACATCCAGCAAAGGAACGATATCGAAGCGATTGTCCGGCAGGTCGCCAAAGAGGACATCCCGAACCCCTAAAACGCTGTTGGCCCTTTGAGCCGTCTCCTTCAACATCTCCAGATCTTGAACGTGTTTCTGAGCGTCTCGGATACCATCACGGGACGTTATTCCCTCGCCCAGGATCAGCACATCCACATCCCAGCCATCATCGGCCAAACGAGCCATAGTTCCCCCACAGCCCAAAACCTCATCATCGGGGTGAGCGGCGACCACCAACGCAGATCTATTCATGATCATCCTCCCTTATGGAAAAAAAGACGTCAGAAACGACCTGGTGCGTTTCCTGTCTGGCTCTGGAAAATCGCAACCGAAAGGGGCCACAATCGGCGAAAGCCCGAGGGTAGCCCTCTCCATCGAGCATGCGAATCCAATCGTGAAGCTGTTCAAGCGATGACAGCTGAGAGATGTCGCCATCGGAGTCGGTCCGCCTCGGGAAGACCTCTCCGGTTCCCTCTTGCGGCTGGGGAACCGGAAAAGACGAGAGCATCCATGGAATGATCTCTTCAAATATTTTCGACATGACAGCGGATAAAATCTCATCGACAGTCCCACACCGAAGGGACATCGGCCACTTTCCATACACAGGGCCAGTGTCGAGACCACCATTCATACGCAGAGCCGTCAAAAAAGTGTCATAGAGACCTCTCGCAATATGGTTTTGGATAGGACTCCCGCCTCGTCCGTCGGGAACATCTCCCAGATGAAAGACGACACACTCGTACTCGGACCAGATATCCTCGGGGACGAGCCAGCTCCAATGTGGAAAAAATACGTACCTGGGACTCACCTCCCGAAGAAAGGAGATTGTCAGATCCTCAGGTTTATTAATCAAAAACCAATGTCTCCCGTCGGCCCATGGTCCGACGGTAAAACGGCGGAACGCCTCACGTGCGCCCTCCCCCTTCGAACAGACCACAAAAGACGACACCTACACCATCTCCCAGGTTATCCACTGATCCGCTTCGATATCGACGGCGGCAGTTCGTCCCACCACGAGATTCCGATGCTTGGGTGCGATACCATACCCCGGCCTCTTGCAGACGATCATCTCCCTGGTGATAGTCGTCCCCCTGGGGATATCCGCAGCAGCGTGCAGACTACGCCGAGCCTTGAGATAAAACTCCATCTCCTCCTGAGAAGGACCGAGCTTTCGGCCATCGCCCATGGCCGATTCTACGTCCCGAATCTGGCGAACCAGCTCCAAGAGCTCATCGGGCTCGATGGCAAAAGGATGATCCGGCCCCTCCATGGTTCGATCCAACGTAAAATGCTTCTCCACCACCGACGCCCCCATGGCGACGGCAGCCACCGACACGTGAACCCCTGGCGTGTGATCCGACAGGCCAACCAAAGTACCGAAAGCCCTGCGAATGGTCTCCATACTGCGGAGGTTCATGATGTGGGGAGGTGCTGGATAAGCCGAAGCACATTGAAGAAAAACCACCTGCTCGTTTCCGGCTTTCCTGCAGGCTCGGTAGACATCCTCGATCTCGGCCATGGTCGCCAGACCGGTGGAAACGATCATGGGCTTGCCCTTGGACGCACAGTGCTCGATTAAATCCAGGTCCACCAGTTCAAAAGAGGCGATCTTGAAAAAATCGCTCACCTCGTCCAACTCCTCAATAGCCTGGTGGTCAAACGGCGTAGCAAAAAAAAGAATTCCCTTCTCCTGACAGTAGGCAGCCAAGCCTGGGAGCCAATCTCTGGGGGTCTCTATCTCCGATATGAGAGTGTGAAGGTCTTTGTCATACCCTGAGTGCATGGGTGTCTTTTTGGAGTACATCGTATCCGCCGAGTAGATCTGAAACTTGACAGCGTCGGCTCCAGCCGTCACAGCGGCGTCGATGTGACGGAGGGCCAACTCGTAGGAGCGGTTGTGATTGGCCCCCACCTCGGCGATGATAAAACATGGATGGCCATCGCCGATTCGTCTGCTGCCGGACAGCTCGATGGTCACGATATCATCACTCCTTACTGTTCAAAAAGCACACCGCCATCACGTCAAACGCTTAAAACCAACGGACGCCGGTTTGCCCCGAAGCCGTCGGCGACAATCCTTGAGCGAAAGGCACAACGCAATCTCCGAGAAAACCTCATCCACAGCAGCCAGGTACTCCGTCACATCGTCCATGGTATGGGCGCTCATGGCATAGAAAAGATTAGAAGCCAGATACCCCCTATCCAACATAAGCTGAACAAACAGGGCCTTTGTCGTCTGAGGTTCGGGAGTCTCGAAATCCACGTGACTCATGGGATACATTCCGCCGACATGGCCGGGGATGCCGTGTTTGTTCAACAGACGGTCCCAGCCTTCCTGAACGGTCCTTCCAAGGACCACCAGGTGCTCGCCCACATTCTCTCTTCTGTGCTTTCGTATGGTCGCCAGGGCCGCAGCCGGACCGGTTCGCTCGGTCCAGCACGTGCTGGAGACGAAGGTCTCCTGAGCCGAGGACATCACAGCACCCTTGCCGATAACCGTGCCGATAGGGTAGCCGTTGCCCAGAGCTTTTGAAAAGACGGCCATGTCGGGTTCATAGCCAAACAGACGGTGAGCACCACCGGTGTTCATACGGAAACCGGCTGATATCTCGTCCACGATGAGCACCGCTCCGCAGTGATCGGCAAATTCCCGGACTGCCCTGACAAAATCCTCTGTGGGCGGATCGTTTCGAATGGGCTCGAGAATAACCGCAGCCAGGTTCTTTCCGTAACGATTTACGATGCCTTCCAACTCATCGGGGCGATTGAAGCGGAAGGGAAAGGCCGTTCCCTTCAATGCCTTCGGCACACCGCTGGGGCTCAACCCCGACAGCAGGTGTTCCCCCAGAGCGTTTTCCGTTCCCACGTTTGCGGCGATATACCAGTCGTGCCACCCATGATAGCCGCAAAAAGCCACGATATCCTTGCCCGTACGGGCCCTAGCGATGCGAACCGCAACGGCCATAGCCTCGCCTCCAGAGCGGGTATACCGCGCCATATCGGCCCATGGATGAAGCTCACACAGCAGATCAGCCAACGCCACCTCTTCGGGACAGTTAAGCGACGAGGAGCTTCCCTGACGAATGGCCTCTATAACCGCCGCATCCACGTCGTCGTCACAATACCCGAGAACGTTGGCCCCGATGCCCGAGATGCTCATATCGACATACCGATTGCCGTCTAAATCCCAGACAAGGCATCCTTTGGCCTTCTGATAATACCCAGGCCAGACACCCAGCGAGAACATATCCGGTCGTTTTGACAGAAGCTGCGTCATCCCGGGGATACGCCGTTTAGCCCGATCCTGCATGGCCAGGCTCTTTTCTATGGTCATGCTCGCTCACCGCCTTTGTGGTTTTGTCGATGTACAAACGCCTGATCCTCCAAAAGAGATCGAGTGTACCCCTCGTTGCGTTCAAAACCGTCGTTCAGACTCTCCAGATCGGGACGCTTTCGCAACAGCTCCAGGACATCATCGGTGGAAAAGGTCGGATTAGCGGGATACAGAGAATCGTATACCGCCTTGACGAACGCGTAATCCTCGGGTTCGTCCACGGTCCACCGCATGGATGACAGGTCTTCCCCGTCTCTGAGCAGAGAACCACATCGAAACCGCTCAGGCCTGGTATGGACAAAAGAGGTGACGTGTTCCCGCTCCGATGGCAGCTCGGCATATCGCCAGGCCTCCTCCAAAACGGAGAAACGGAGGACCTCCACGTCTAACCCGTCGGGATAGGTAGGAGCTATCGTGTTGCTGGTGTACTCGTTGTCTTCTCGTACATGGAGCTCCATCACCCGGTCGATAACGTCCGGATCGATCAGAGGACAGTCGCCTGTCAACCGAACGACATGGTCTGGGTGAACTCCCTCCGCCGCCCTGTAGAATCGGTCCAGAACATCGTTGAGACTCCCCCGAAAACAGACGACCCCATTTTTTTCACACAGAGACGCCAGTACGTCGTCGGAAACGTCGGTGCTGGTGGCGATCATCAAGCCATCCAGACAGCGGGCCCGCTCAACCCGTTCCACCTGACGAAGGATCATGGGGGCTCCCGCCAGGGGCTTCAAGACCTTGCCGGGCAAACGACTGGATGAGACTCTGGCCTGTACGATGCCGAGGATCACCGGAGGCACTCCATCATAATCTGGTCGACAAAAGCACCTTTAAAGAAACGATGCTGTCTCAACACCCCCGCCTGCCGATACCCCGCCTTTTCAAATGCCCGCCGGGACGGCTCGTTGGGGGCGTAGATCCCGGCAAAGAGTTTATTGAGGTTCAGATCGCAGAAGGCGTATTGGGTTGCCAAAACGATAGCTTTGGTGCCAATCCCCCGCCCTCTCACCCCGGGCTCACCAACCAGGATCCCGAGATCGCCAAATCGGTGAACCGGATCGATCCCGCCGATCTTCACGTTGCCCACGTGACCGTCCTGCCGTGTGAATATCCCAAAAAGGATATCTCGAGAACTGGCATTGACCGCCTCAACATACCCTCGAAGAGATTGTAAAGAGAAAGACGCAAAACGAGACTCCAGATACAGAAGGACATCTGGATCGCTCATCCACCGCAGATACCGTTCGGAGACGTCATCTGACGCCAGTATCCGTAAAAACACGTCGTTACAATCCATGTCTGGTGTCAGCCTCCTTTGGCCAATACACGGGCTCCACCACTGCCGGATCGTCGACGGCGAAGGACGATAGACCATGGCCCCACCTCTCAGGCCTCTGAGACAGAACCTGCCCGATCTCTTTAAGATGTTCCAGACCGTTCACCCCGACCACCAGCCGATCCACCTCGGGAACGGCCAGACAAAATCCCAGGGCCATCGCTAAAGGAGAAAGCCCACGATCTTGCCCAATATCCCGCAACGATCGCAGCAGGGGCCGAACGGCGTCAAAATACGAGGATGGCTCGTCGGGCTCCATCAGCAAGAGCCCCTGCAAAAAACAGGAACGAACGTGAAGCTCAAGGCCCCGGCGTTTCATACGCCCGAGAAGATCGTTTTGAAGAAATCTCTGATCCAAAATATTCATGGGGAACTGAACCAGATCCACGTCGTATCTTTCCAGAACGGCCTCGGCTTCCTGAGGACGATAGAGAGAAACCCCGATCTTTTGGGTCAGCCCCTCCTCCCTGCAACGACACAGCTCACACCAGAGGGACTCTTCCTGAGAACCAAGCAGGTCCTGCGCGTTATGGACCAATACCCCATATAAAGAGGGAACTCCCAGAGATCTCAGGGTTCGGGACACCCCCTCCAGGGGAGAAGAACCCCCGGAAGGGACCTTGCTCACCACCAAAAACTCATGCCCCTCAGGCATGGTCCGACCTAGAACCGACTCGGCGTTGCCGTACACCGGAGCCGTATCGAGACATCGAAGCCCCCGGTCATGACCGTATCGCAAAATGGCTGCGACCTCATCGGGCTCGGTGCATCCCCTTCTGTTGGAGATACCGTATGAGAGCCCAAACTGCGCAGTCCCCAGCCCCAGCCGGTCAAACAATCTCTCCTGAATCATCCCTGTTCTATCAATTGCAGGATCTCGTCGTGAGATAACACCTGAGGATTAGCCCCCGAACTATACTCAAACCCCTCCGACACCGGCACCCCCTTCTCGCCCAAAGGATTTGAGGCATACTCAACCGGTTTAAGAAAACTGACAGACGGAGTGATAACAAAATGATCGTGAAACTCCAGAGTGCGTTTCGAGTCGTCGGCAGGACACATCACCTCGTGAAGCTTCTCCCCTGGGCGACTTCCCACGATCTTTTGGGGCAACCCGGGAGCCATCACCTCGGCGAGATCGACGATCCGAAGAGAGGGGATCTTCGGGATGAAAATCTCTCCAAGCTGAGTTCGTTGAAAGGCCTTGAGGACAAACTCCACCCCCTGAGAGAGCGTGATGACGAATCGGGTCATCCTGGGATCAGTGATGGGAAGCTCCGAAGCTCCCTGTTCCAGAAGTTGACGAAAAAAGGGAATCACCGACCCCCGGGATCCAACCACGTTGCCATAGCGGACCACGGCAAAGCGGGTTCTCCCCTCTCCCACCAGGTTGTTGGCAGCGATGAACAGCTTATCGGAACACAGCTTGGTTGCCCCATAGAGATTGACGGGATTGGCGGCCTTATCGGTGGAGAGGGCGATAACCCGCTCCACATCAGCAGCGATAGCCGCACGGATGACGTTGTAGGCACCATCCACGTTGGTCTTTATACACTCCATGGGGTTATACTCCGCTGCGGGAACCTGCTTGAGCGCAGCGGCATGGACCACGAAATCCACGCCCTTCATCGCCATGGACAGACGTTCCCCATCCCGAACATCGCCGATAAAATAGCGCATGGCTGGATGGTCGAAGGATTGCTGCATCTCATACTGCTTAAATTCATCCCGAGAGTAGACGATAACCCGCCGAGGAGGAGGAGACTGAGTCCGCAACAGATGTCGGATAAACGCCTTACCAAACGAACCGGTTCCACCGGTCACCAAAACGGCCCTTCCACCAAACACCATACCACACCCTCGCCATCAAAATTAAACGATCAAAAAAGGAGCCGCCGCAGCCGCTCCCTTTGGTAGAACAAAGACTCTTCAGGCCTCCACGTCAAAAAGGGCGCCGAATAACTCCTGAACGTTTTCCACGAACCTCACGACACCATCGGGAGGGATCTTTCGAATGACTTTCTCCTCAGCGCCTCTCATCTCCAAGACCTCTATCTGAAACAGCTCGCTTTCGTCCCGAAAACGAAACCGAAGCTGACGATTAAAGATCTGAGCCATAGCCTCAGCCTGCTTCAGCGCCTTTCGGACAGACTCCTTAGGCACCTTCTCAAGAGATTGTACGGGCGAAGCAACCTCACCCCAAGCGTGCGGCCTATCCTTCATAACCGCAGAATAAGGCAGAGCCCCCTCGTGAAGGGGGGGTTGATACGAGGAGGGGTGCAACGACTGAGAGGTTATCTGCGTCCCCATATGACATTCCTCCTTCTCGACCAACGGATCGATGGTCTCTCACAGGGACAAAGGCGGGAGGGGAGCCCCTCCCGCCGAGGTACACGTACTCTCCAGCCCTTACCGGAGCAAGGACAGGACGTTCTGAGGCAGCTGGTTCGCCTGAGCAAGCATCGAGTTGCCGGCCTGCATCAGGATGTTCAGCTTGGTGAAGTTCATCATCTCCTTGGCCATATCGAGGTCACGGATACGGCTCTCAGCCGCCGTCAGGTTCTGACCGGCCACCGTCAGGTTGTTGATGGTGTGATCCAATCTGTTCTGGTAGGCTCCAAGGGCGCTGCGCTGCGTCGAGACGCGGTCGATAGCGTTGTCGATCACCGTGATCGAACGGGACGCCGACTCACGGTCGGTTACCACGATGGCGTCCACTCCAAGAGCGCGGGCTCCCATGTTGCCCATGCTGATACCCATATCCTCTTTCTCGTTGGCACCGATCTGGAAGACCGTGCTGTTGTCCGCGATGTGCAGCGTCGTCTCGTACACCGAGGTGTCGCGGGTCATAAGGAAGCCCTTCGCCGAATCGGACCAGGCGACCTTCACGTTGGCCATGGCATCGAACTCGACGTCCACGTTCTCGTGCAGCTCGCCGCGAAGCACGTTGCCCGTCACCTTCACGGCAGACGTCACCGTGTTGCCGTTGTGGGCGTCCTGCACCGTAACACGGAACTCGTTCTCCTTGGACTTCTGGATAACGTTCAGGCTCAGGGCGTTGATCACGTCCTCGTCTCCCGCAAAGGCCAAAGCTCCCGCCTTACCGGCAACGGCGCTGCGGATGACCATGGTCCCTTCCACTGCCTCGGGGCTGGACGCCGTCTCGTCGTCGACGAAAGAGACGAACATATCGGCATCGGCACCGACATACTTGCTCTGACCAAGCCCGAAGGCGACGGCGTCGTTCAGCTTCTTGGCCACCGCTGCCAGGGTGTCCCGAGAGTTCAGGGTGATGCTCGTCTTGGCCCCGTCGCCCTGGGTGATGGTGATGTTCTGGGGATCCTCAATCATGAACCGACCATTGGCGTCCCAGAACTTGTTCAGGTCGCGGAGGGAGACGTCGCCCTTCGCCGTCTGTCCAACGTATGCTGCGGTGAAGGTCGCGCCGACGGGAGCAGAAGTATGAGCAGTAATAGCTGAGTTGAAGGAGAGCTTGATGTCCGACTGGTAAACCTTACCGTTCTGGGTGTTCAGGTAGAACGAACGGAAATGGACGTCCTTGTTGGCCAGGGCCGTGGCCTGAACGGCAAAACCACGGGCATGCCCTAAAGTGGCGGTACTCCAGTTACCGGCCTTAGCCCAGTCCTCGTTCACCACAGCGGAGATGTTAATCGCCGCATCAGCATTAGCTGCGGCAGAACCAGCCAGGTGCATGACGATCCGGCCACCGACCTTGAAGTTCTGCACGTTAGCCGTAAGGCCAAGAGAAGCACTATCCATCTCAAAACCTAAACCGGTGTAGGACGTTTTCATTGCTGTGGTGAGGGTGAGGTTCTCATCAACGTAGGTTTTGACAGATCCATCCGTACTCATAACCTGAGACTCAGCACGGACAACAACGGTCTTGGCAGCGGTATTCACCGACAGGACCTCAAACATGATACTGGCAGCACCAGCGTTATCCGAGTACCCTGTCCCCATAGTGACCCCACCGGCGTTGTATTTTTGCACAACCGAAGAGACGACAGTACCAGCACCGGTTGTCTGAGCTACTTTATAATCTCCCGCAGGAAGCCCATCGACGGCGACACGCTCGTATCCTGCCTCGGTGTTCAGACCGACGTTCATGATCACGTTCTCGTGCTTCACCGTGAAGATGTCGCTTTTTTGGATCTCGGCCTGCCCGGGGTTGGCGCTGATCTTGATCTTGTAGTTGCCCTCAGCTGCCGACTTCTGACCAAACTGGTCCACCGTCCGAAGGCTTCCGCGGATGAACGCCTTGGTGCTCAGGTCGTCGCTCGACCACAGAGCCGAGGCTGAACCGTCAAGCAGCTTCTTCTTGTTGAACTGGGTCGTGGTGGAGATGCGGTCGATCTCCTCGCTCAGCTGGTTAACCTCGTCCTGGAGATACTTCCGGTCCTGGTTGGTCAGCGTATCGTTAGCGGCCTGGACGGACAGCTCTCTCATCCTCTGGAGGATGGAATGGGTCTCGTTCAACGCGCCCTCGGCGGTCTGGATCATGGAGATGCCGTCCTGACTGTTCATGACGGCTTTGTCCAAACCACGGATCTGGGCACGCATCTTCTCGCTGATGGCGAGCCCGGCAGCGTCGTCGGCCGCGGAGTTGATCCGAAGCCCCGTCGACAGTTTGTTGATGGATTTCTGAAGGTTGCGGTTGGTGGAACTCAGTGAGTTGTAGGCAAAGAGCGCAGGTACGTTGTGGTATACACGCATTACTTAATGACCTCCTTGTGTCGGTTCATTTTCTCTTCCGGGCATCCATGCCCGAAAATTCCGGTTCCCTCGTGCGCTTTTTTCGACTTTTTCACTCTCCCGAGACATCACCTCCTTTGATCGATTCGTATTTCTCTCAGATTCCGCCGCCTACGGCGACTTCACCCTCCGACTCTGTTTCGGCTGTCTCAAAGGAAATGTTGAGCCCTCGCTCTTGGAGAATCTTCATCAAAATCGGTGACATCGTGGGGCGATACCGCCCCAGGGGCTCCGGCGATTGGACGATCGCATCGATGATCTCATCGGCGGCCCGCCGTGCCTCGTCATCCTCGGCTAAAACCCCCATGTCCAGATAGCGACACAGCCACTGAGCAGGGCCAAAGCCCCGGGAGTCCCCGGCATGAGCTGCTGTCTGAACAAGATTCCAGGCTTGTCGAAGGGCTTCTCCGAATCGTCCCTCCAGGAGGGCCAGATCGCCCAGAAGCCGGTAATACTCGACAGGATTTTTTTTCTGGATAACCTCGGCCGTGCGCAGGGTATCCAGATAGAGATGCCAACGGTCTTTGATGGTCTGCTCAAGCTCGGCAAAGTCCTCGTCTCTTTCGTAGCGAAGGAGGTTACGAGCCACGGAGAGGGCCAGTCGAAAGGGAGGAACGTGGGTGAGGTCCGGCGTGCTGAGGATTCTCGCCATGTCCTTCAAAAAAGCGACGCTCACGCCCTCCTCCATCTCAATACCCTCAAGACGGGAAGAGGCCTCCAGGATAACTTTAACGGCCCGCTCACACCGCCCCTGCCCTTCAAGGCACAGAGCGAGGCGCCAGAGGGTCTCTCCTCCGTTTTGCGGGATGTATTTTTCGTCGAGCTTGTCCATAAGGACGCTGAGGCGAACGAGTTCGGTGCCGTCCTCGTCACGGTCGTCGTCCACCAGCGATTGAAGTTCGTCCAGCAGCGCTGCGGCTCTTTCCTCCAGGAGCTCGTCCGGTTCATGAGCCGCTAAAAGCTTCTGAGCGTTTTCATCTTGGCCGTACCAGTACGCAGCCTTGGCGACGTAAAAGAACCATTGGGAGAAGAACGTCAGGATAACTCTATGGCCGTCGATGATCTCCTGATAGGCGTCTCGCCACCGATAGACCTCTTCCATGGTTTCAAGGGAGCGATTGGCCGCCAGGACAGCTCCGCTAAGGTACGTGTAGCTCTGCCCGATGAAAGCCAGGGGGGAGTTCCCCTCGTGTATATGGTCCAACAGGGTCGCGGCTTCCATGCTTCGATCGCGCCTCTGGGCCGGAAGCAGCACCTCTGAAACGGATTGAACTTTTTTTTCTAAGTCGGCCAGTCGATCAATGGAGGCCTGTACCAAGGGGTGCCCCGACTCATGAAGCCGGTTTTGAACGGATTTGAGGATTTGAGCTGCGTCTTTTTTGTTTGAGGCTTCCCGAGCGAGAACCCACGCTGCATCTTTAAACGGCTCCACATCGGCAAGACGTTCGTCAAAAAAGTCGGAAAGGTCCTGGACAACGGTACCGGGGATGAGAGCTCCTCCCTGGGTGCAGTCACACAGAGGCAATCCGGCAGACTCGCAGCGTTTGGCAAATGACTCAAAGATTTTTATGAACTTGAACCACGTGACGTGGGTTTTCACCGGTCGACCATCGATCCCGGGGACCTCCAGAAGATTCTCGTATCGTGCGGCCTCGAGGGCCATGTCCTCCGCCGATGCGGTGTTTGAGGCGTGGCTTACCCCCTCAGAGCTGTAGGCGAGGTCTTGTCCGATAAGGGCCACAGCTGAGGCACCGATTGCGGCCCCAGTGGAGACGGCCATGTGGGCCACGGAGGCCCCACAGGCAAAGAGCTCTCCTCCCAGGATGGCTCCCATAAGCCAGTGGTCGAGGTCCAGCTCGGCCTTGCCCACGATTTTGACGGGGCCGGGCCAGCGGGCCACGGTCTGAGGTGAGCAGACGAAGGCCGCCACCAAGACGATCTCGGCGCACTCCTCGGGGTATTTTTGAATGAGGGGCCTGATGTTTCGGGTGTACATCTCCTCGGGACGCTCTATGGAGGTGATAAAGTGGGGCCTGATGCCCATGGACAGAAGCTTCCCGGCAGCGGTATCCGCAGCGACGATGATGACCCGATCCTGAACGTCCCGGAGCAAATGGACATTTTTATCCAGGGACGGCCCGGATGCAACGCACACGCAGGGACGCCCCGCAAGGTCGGAGAAGTCCTTAAAGTCTGGGCTGTTGACGATCCACGGGGTGTTCAGGGCAAAGTTTCGAACGCCTATGAGGGTGTCCTCGGCGGTGTTGCCCAGATATTCGACAGAAAGTCTGATCTGACGCCAGAGTTCCCGTTCGAGGGTCTGAAAGGTTTCGCCCAGTGCCTCAAGCTCTGCTGGATGACGAATGGTAACAGCATCGTTGGCCAAGAAGATCCCCAACGGACCGATGTTGACCCCCAGGGCCTCCTGAAGAAGCCCTTGATCGGCCGAGAGGACAAAAGAGATCCGGCACCCCTGAGGGAGCGCCGAGTACACGGACGTAAGGGAGAGGGTATGAAGAACCCTGTCCAAACACGGTTCCACCACGACAACGGCAAGAGCCGTATCGGGAAGCCCCCTCAGGACGTGGAAAAGATAAGGAGGGACCCCGACGCCGTGGACGAAAAAGACGCATTCACCCTGGTGTTTTTTTCTCTGCTCAGACGGCACACGCTCCAAATGAGATTGAAAAAACGGCTCCCCGTCCTCCCAGAAGTGCCAGTTTCCCTGAGGGGTCTCTCTCGTGGAGACCACGGAGGCCAGCCCCTCTCCCAGGGATTCCGCTCGCTCTTCAAGTCGCTTCGCCAAAAGAGGCTGGTAGGTCTGGAGGATCTGGAGGTTTCTCTTCAACAAAGATGATATGATCATGATGCACCCTTCCCGGTCGACTGCAACCCTTTGAGGGTTTTGTTGAGATCATCAAAAGATCGGTTCGCCGCACTGGCCTGTTGGTTTGTCGCCGCTATCTCCTGATAGAGCTCCTCTCGCCATATAGAGACACTGGCGGGAGCGTCAATGCCGATTTTGATCGTCTCTCCCATGATATCGAGTACTGTGACCTGAATGTCCCCGTTTATGCGCAGGGATTGCCCCCTTTTTCGCGAGAGGACTAACATTGAGCCTCGGCGTCCTTATTCATGGCGACGATGGTTTCCATCAGAGGCGCCCGGACCGAATAGTCCTCGTTGAGCACGATAACCTGGAAGGCCCGCCTCCGGTCCTGATCCACCAAAATAGGAGCTTTCAGGTTCACCGTCGCTTTGGACGGATCCCCCTGAGGAACCGAGAGCACCAGCAATATACCGACACCGCTCAGGTCTGGAGATGAGAGTTTTTCCCTGTCCGATGCCAGAATTTTCATGGTGTAGCCCGGGAACATCTGGATCGCCGGGACGACCGGAAGAGCCACATCGGAGGACTGGCAACTCTGAAGCCATTTTATGGCCGAGTCGTCGTCCCCGATCAGAATCCAGCGAAGGTCGTTCTCAAATCCGGGAAGCCCTTCAGGAAAAGAGAGAACCCCATGTTCGTAGAACGATATCTCACCGAAGCGGACCGTATGGACCCGCTGAGCCGTGTCGGTCTTTTGAGGACAATCGCTCATCGCAGGAAGTCCACCAGCGTAGGCTGGATAATTCGGGCGATGGTTGCGAGGCCCGCCTGGTAGATCGCTTGAGCCGACATAAACTCCATGGCGGCCTTGCCAAAGTCGGTGTCGCCAATGGAGCCGAGCAGCTCGGTGTAGTTGCCATTGTTCTGGGTGAGGCGATCGGAGCTGCCCTGATAGCGCTTGACCAACGCCCCCTCCTCGGTTCGACGGCCGAGTAACGCATCAATCTGAGCATCGATGTCGCTCAAAAGAGTGGAGATTCCCTCTCGATCTTGCCCCCGAACGGCGTCGACAAGGTCCTCCATCATGCCGAAGAAGTCAACCCGATGGTGGTCAGCTCCCGTGCGACGGGTAACGACTTGGTTGTAGGGGACAACTCCGCCCCGGGAGGTGGTGGTGACGGGGTCGCTCCCGAAAAGGGCATTTGTGGGACCGTTCAAGATCTCCACGTTATATCCCTGAGGGGAAACTATCATAAGGTGCCGATCTCCAGAACTGTCGGTGTAGTACTCGGCCTTGATGTCCTGTCCCTGAAACCGGGCGTTGATCAACTCGTCCAAATTCCCCAGCTCATCCAGAGTCGGATCGACACTGAACGTCAACTGACCGTCACCATTTTTATCCAGGAGGCGAAGGTCGATGGTGTGTTCGTAGCCGTCTACACGGACGGTCAGCGTATGATCAGCGCTGATGTCCACAACGGCAGCAGCGGGAAGAGCTGCACCCCGAATTCCGGTACTGATGCCAAAGACCTCAGCCGCACCGCTCCCCCCCGAGGACATAGCAGCAGGCTCCAGATCCACCACGTTAACGGCCGAGCCGTCCCTGGCTAAGAGGGAGAGGCGGACATCACCGACTACGCCGGGGTCGGTATCCACGTAGGCGACGTTGAGCCAGGAGCCAGCGTATTTCTTGATTTTCTGCGCCACGTCTTTCATGGTATCTCCCACACCGACGGAGATTGCAACCGACCGTCCCGGAGTCTCAATGCGGAAGACTCCGCCGGCGGTGACACTGGTTGACTCATTGACGGCAGTCCCTTGGATTCCGGTAGCTATTCCGCTCTGGAGAGCCAACCCCGCGCTGAAGTCCCTGACGGCGGGATCGCCGAAGGGCTGATCCACGAACATAAGGGGCTCGCCGGAGGAAGCAAACATGGCAACTCGGGTTCCCGAAGCATCGACAGGAAGTTCCCTGAACTGAATAAGGTCCTTCCCATCGGGGCCCTTACCCACCTGGCGCTGAATCTCCTTTGCCAATTTGTTGGCATCCACGCCCCCCCCCGTGAGCACGTCATCTCGGTACAACTTAACTTCGTAATCCCGAGGGCCCACGGAGACGGTCATCCGAGCAGGCATGTAGGGATCGAGAACAGGGGTTGCACTGCTGTCCAGAGGGAACGTTCCACCGCTGGTAGCATAGACCGCCGTCGACAACCCCATGGTCTGGGCCAGGGTTGTGTTGGGCTGACCGAGCGTAGGAGAGAGGTCCATGACGCTTACCGGGGAACCATCCTTGGTACGGAGGATAAGTTTCTGAGTGCCGTTCTCGACGTTGTCTGTGTTATCCGAAAGAGTCGGCCCCCCCACATCGTCCCCTGGATCGGTGTGAACGATCACCTCAAGCCAGTCACCGGCAACGGAGCGAAGCTCTTGAGCAAGCGATTCCATGGTCATGTCGGGACCAGCGTTAACGAGCATTTCGGCCTTATTCTCCCCGGCCTGAATATACCAATGAACTTTGTTGGTGTTGCTCAGACCGCTGGCGACGTTCACTCCCGGGTTGAACTCGGTACTCTGGAGAGACGTCTCCATACCTAAAAGCTCCATGAGGCCGACGTGGCTATGGTCCTTGCTCTCTAAAACTGGACTGGAGGCCAGCGCGTCAGTACCAAAGACACCGGTAGCACCGTCATTGGGCGTGACGTCCACTCTTACCCCCGGCTCGGAAGCGATAACGACAAGTCTGGCATTGGCGGTTCCTCTGCCTAAGACCCTGGCCTCTACTCCATCCTCAGCAGATATTTTTGTCGCCATATCGTCCAGGCTATCGCCTGCCTGAAAAGCGATAGAGAGGACTTTATCGCTATTAGATAAAATAACGTCGATGGACCCATCGGACGCGAGAACGTAGCCCGCTGTATCGTCGACCACAGGAGATTCAACCGCCTGATTCATGGGCATATTGTCGGTCTCGGGCCAGGAGTTGATGGCGATGGGCTCACCAGTATGGCTGCGGATCTCAAGTCGCTGGGTTTCCGTGGCGTTGTCCGTGTGGACCCTGACGGTGATCAGCTTACCAGCGTCCCCCATGTTGACCGATTTTTCGATGATCTGAGCGATCTCGTCCAACGTGAGGGAGTCCATCTCGCCAGGATCCCGAAAGCGGTTGTAGTCCCCGGCATCGATGCTGTCTCGGTTATTATCCAGCCAGGCATCCTCAGGGATACGGACCTTGACGGAGCGTTCACCCACGTTGAACCGGATGATCTCGTTCCGCCCCTGCCATTGGAAGTTTTGGGGCAAATCGACGCTTTGGACGGAGTATTGGTCGTAGTACTGTGGGAAGACCTCTCTCCCCGTGAGGGAAACATCGCTCACGATACCCCGCTCCATCTCGAACTGAACCCGATAGTCGTTTCCCTTATAGACCACGTGCCCCAGAGCATCCCTCTGGAAGGGAGGGATGGATGTATGAGCCCCCGAGAGGATGAACCGACCCTCTACGCTGTAGTTAGCCGTTTGGCGCATGGCTTCCTGAAGCTGTGTAAGCTCCTGAGCGATCGCCTCCATTTCAGAATTCTCCAAGGCTCCATCCCCGGCACGGACGGCCAATGCCCGAACGCTGTCGATCTGTTCGCCGATCTGGTCCAATGCCGTGTCCGTGTTCTTAAGCCAGGTGAGACCGTCCCTCATGTTTCGAACGTATTGAACGTTCTCGAAGATGGTCGTGCTCAGGGAGATTTCACGAGTGACGTCGATAGGAGCATCCGAAGGCTTATGATGGAGCTTGCCGGTATTCGTCTGTTTGTTGAGGAGCATGAGCCGACGCAGGTTTCGATGCATGTCGGTCAGCATGCCGGTATGCATCATGGGGTTACTGATTCGTCGCATGAATTCGCCTCCTTACAGGCCCACTCGGCCCATTCCGTTAATAACCCGCTCCAGCATTTCGTCCAGGGTGGTGACAAAGCGGGAGACGGCGTTGAACGCCTGCTGGAATTGCATGATGTCCATCATTTCTTCGTCGATATTGACGCCCATGACGGACTGACGTTGTCCCTCGATCTGATCGATCAGGGCGGTCTGGTTGGAGAGCATGTTCTGGGAGCGCTCACTCCGAACGCCAAGACGGGCGATGAAATTTTCATAATATTCGTTAAAGCTGGCACTGTCCCCAGCCAGTACTTTGGCCTGTTTGAGTTGGGCCATGTTGATCGCGTTGTCACCGTTGCCGATGCCTTTAGCGTGCCCCTGACCGTCGTCGGCCGCAGCTCCCAAGAGACCTGGGGTGGCTCGGAGGAGTTCGTTGACCGCGAGCTTTCGGGCTGCCCCTCTGAGTTCGTGGATTGGGGTGAAAAAGGCAACGCCCGTGGTGTCAGACCATGCGCCCATACCGTGACCGGCGTAGTGAACAGCGTTCATCTCGGAGATGAGCCCATAGGCGATGTCGTCGAAGATGTCCAGATGGTTCAGAATGACGTCGTCCCGAGATTCAAGGAGAGCACGTATCTCCCCACCTTTGACATGGTGGTCGACCTGAATCGTGGCAGGTCCATACCCATGAAGATGATAGACGATACCTTTGGTAACGTCGTCGCTGACCGAGGCTTTATACCCATCCGCTGCAGAGAGGATCCGGGCCCTTCGGAAGTCGTTGGAGACGGAGAGATATCTCTCGTTGTCGACCATAACCAGGGCATCCGTCGAGAAATCCACGATCTCGGTGGTGTAGTTATCGTGATCGCCGTTCATGAAGCCTAAGCGTCGGGCAGCATACGTCTCGCCATTGACGGAACCCATGACGTTGATTCTCTGCCCCTCCCCAACGGCGTCGCTCTCGAGCACAAGGTGGTAGTCCCCCTTGCCGTCGGTCTTGATGGCGGCATGAAGCCACTGGTTGGGATCATCGGGCATCCCCACACCGTTATTGTAAGAACCGTTGATTTTGTTGGCTATGGTTTCAAGGCTGTCATTTTCCTCGATGGTGATGACGACCTCAGGACTATCGTTGGACAGGCCAACGATATCCGACAGGAAGGAACCTTTCATGTCGTTGAAGGATAGAAGGTGACGTTCCTCGGATCGAACCACGAGACGGTCCACTGTGCCGGAGGTCTCAACGGAGAAGTTGAGATGAGCACCGACCCCCGAGGTATTCTGAAGAAAATCCTGAAGCTCATCCAAGTCCAGAGCATTCCCCACATCGGTCACGGCCCCAAGAGTGGAACCACAACGGCTGGAAAGTTGCCACGCCGAAGCGGCAGCGTCCCACCTGAGCGTGACATACAGCTCGTTCGGGTTGCCCGGCAGGTTCTGAAGGTCTTGAGAGGCAATCCGAAAAACGTACTCGGTGGGGTCGTCTCCGGCAGGTTGCTTGAGAAGCACGGGACTGCCCATCTGGTTGTCCATCTCTTTGCCCGTGGGCTGGACCCCGGCGGTTCCAACCTGAAGCCGCAAGACACCGGATATCTCCATCTTGGCTTTGGGGTCGCTCACAGGAAGCCGACCGGTAACGCCGTCGATGGGCGCACCGCCGACTTTCCACGTCATGGTGTTGGCCATACGCCTGACGGCTATAGCATGTATGGCCTTGGTGGCCTGCTGTTCAATGGAGACCGAGATCACGTTGGGATCCGAGACGTAGTCGAAGCGGTTATCCTCAACCTGGACATCGTAGTATCCTCTGTTGCCGGCTACCCCGGTCAACTCGAGATGTCGGGCCTTCTCTCCCTGAACCAGGATACGCCCTCCCAGGTAGATTTTGTATTCACCGTCATCGGCGTCGCAGGGGCAGTTGACTTCGGCGTCGATGAGTTTACAGAGAGATTCGGCCAGGAGATCCCGACGGTCATAGAGATCATTCGGGTTGGCGTGTGCCCCCTCAATTTCCCGGATGGTGACGTTGAGAGCGGCAATCTGATCGATGTAGGTGTTGGCCTGCTGGACTTTGAGTCTGACCTCTCGGTTCAGCCCCTCCCGATATTCTTCGTAGTTCCGGGCGAGACTGTCCATGTAGGTGGCCAGTGTGCCAGCTTTGGAAATCAAATTCTCTCGAGCTGAGATTTTATCGGGTGCCTTGGAAAGCTCCTGTATCGCCGCCCAGAAGTCGTCCAACCCTACTTTGAGGCTTTTCCCCTGGGGCTCGTTGACAAAGGTTTCCAAAGTATCCAGAGCATCAGTCATGACATCCCAATAGCCCTCAACCGTGACTTCCTCCCGATACTGAAGGTCTAGAAACTGGTCTCGAAGACGGACGATAGCGTCGATTTTGACACCAGTACCGATCTGTCCGGGGATGGCTGGACGGTGCAGCCCAGGGGCCGTGAAGGGATATGTGGTGCTGGGCTCTACCCGTTGCCTTGAGTATCCCGGAGTTTCCGTATTGGAGATGTTGTGCCCCGCCGTCTCAAAACCCCGACGGATGTAGTTGAGAGCCCGTTTGCCCATGTCGAAGCCAAAGAAGCTGTTGATCATGGTTTCTTTTCACCTAACCTTTCATGTCAAGCCCGGGAGGCATACCTCCGCCTCCAAGCCGACGCCATTCGCCGAGCATCATTTCGTTGAGAGCTTTATATTCTTCCACCAAAGTGGAGAGGGTGTTCATCTCATCCTGAGCCTCGGAAACGACCTGACGAAGGGCCGTTCCCGCCTCTTGGATATCCTGAGCGTCTACCTCAGGCATCTGGGCAACGAGAGCGTCCAGAGTAGGTTCGCAGTCTCGCTCTGCGGCCAGTTTTTGAACGGAAGTCTTACGCAGAGATTCAGCAGCAGCGGCTTCACGCTGAGCCTTATCGGTGGACCGCAAGAGGTCGTTCAAAAGTTCGAGGCGCCCCTCTTTGAGCGCCTCTCGCTGTTGCCTCACCAAGTCCACGACCTGACGAATGGCCTCGGTCTGCCGCCGGAGGGTCTGAAGAAGCTGCGACGACCACATGTCAGATCTGATCCCTCGTGATTCCCGCCGCAACCAGTCGAGTTGCCAGCAGACGAATGTCAGGACGGTATGTCCCAGCATCGATCTGTGCTTTGACGGCCTGCACGACGTCTTTTCGTGTTTCGGATACCTTTTTTATGTCGCCACCGACCATGGCTTTAGATAAGACCTGACCGAAACTGCTGACCTCCACTCCATCTGTCGACTTGTTGCGAGTGCTGACAGTCTCTCCGGGGTTTCGTTTGACTGTAGGCATACCACCGGTGTATGTATAGGCTTTTCCGACCTTGTCTATCATGTCTCTCTCCCCTTTATAGCCCATCGTTGGTTTTGTATCGGAGCTCAGCGTCACGATCTTGAGCGACGAGTTACGCAGAAGATTTGCCTCAGCGCACTCGTCGATCCCGGCGTTCCTGACTGAACATGGTACTTTTTTTATGCTCAGTGTCCACGGAGAATCCCCGCATCAGATTCTGACGACAGGAGTCGCAGTATTGCTCTCCCCTGCGGATGGCAGTGCCACAGGAGCGACAATGCCCTTCCTCATCGCCCTCAAGATGGGAGAACTCAAGCCGTCCCTGTTCTACCAAAGTTTCAAGGTATACGGCATCCACGTTGAGTACCTCCGAAAGCTGGAAAAGGTTCAGGCTCTCTTCCCAATGGTCCCTCAAGGCAGCCCGAGCCTGGGTGTAGACCTTGTCCAGCTCGTCCCAGCAGTCGGGACAGACATTCGGCCCGGGGGTGGCAAAAACTTTATCACACAGTCGGCAGTGTTTTAGTTTCATCTTTAATTCTCCTTTTCAAACATAAGTCGGGACGCTGTCCACGTCACAGCCAAAACCACGTTGCCCCCAGCCTCCTGAATCGCTTCGGAAACCCGAAGCAATGTGGTCCCCGTCGTTCGGACGTCGTCTACAACGACACACGTGCGCCCTCCCAGATCGGGGCCGACCCAACTGCAGGCCCCCCGAGGGAGGTTTCGTCGTTCCCACAACGAAACGGACGTCTGTCTTGGATGACGTGTAGTCCAACAAAGGCCATCTATCACAGGGGCAGACCATTTTCGAGCCAACCCCGCAGCGATCCAGGTCGCCTGATTGTAGTAGCGGCGACTCCCCTTGTGAAGTGGCGCAGGAATGACACACGCGTCGCTGAATGACGGTATTCTGGCCGCCAGAATCTGCCCCAATCGGAATCCAAGGGCAGCTCGTCCCCCATATTTTACCAAGAGAATCAGGTCCTTAGAGATTCCTTCATGGGGGGCACCGGCCATTGCTGGCACACCGTTCGGCAGGGTACTGTGATCGAGCCGAAGGTTTCGTTCCAGACGACTGAAACAGGGATCACACAGATCCTCCCCCAAAAACCCGCAGACGGCGCAGCTCGTGGGCCAGAGAAGATGGGCCAGAAGGTCATTCACGAGTATTCGATGGGACGTCTGAGAAGCATCATGAGCCCTCCATCAGAGCGGAAGCCCAGGTGAGAGAGGAAAGGCCCCAGTTCGCTGGTGTAGGTGAAGACCATCGGGATGTCCCTAATTGCCGGGTGTTTCAGAGCGTAGTCCATGAGTTTTGATCCTAAACCTTGCCCCTGGTGATCTGGATGGACAACCACATCCCAGAGGGATGCGCGAAAGGCAAAATCGGTGAGGATTCGGCAGAAGGCAACGAGTTCTCCCTTAAAGCGCACAGAGAAACACAGGTCCGTATGCTTCAGCATGGTCTCGATTTGAGCGATGGAACGACTGCGGCCCCACCGGGTAAATCGGTAGAGGCTCTGAAGCTCAGCGGCAACAATGCCTATTTTGCTGTCGTAGAAGAGGTATGTATCGCTCATGGTCCGTCCTCCTGAGACGAAACGTTCAAGACAACTCGAACTGGTCCTTCTGTGTAGATGTCTCCGGCGGCTACAACGGAGACAGTCTGGGGGGCAGACGAGCGCTCCAGGGCGTCTACGGCCTCGTAGAAGTCCGTGGCGTCAATCTGTCCTACGGTTCGAGTGAAGGGATCCCGAAGGATTCCATCACGAACGGCTGTGGCGTTCACCTCTCTGAGGATGCTATGAAGAGAGGTTTCGATCTGGGAGACGGTCGGCGCTGGCTGCACGAGACGACGATAGAGCTCTTCACCGGCCCGATAGACCAGCACGCTCTCGTAGACCCGGTATTTAAGGCTAAGGGGCTCGCCCGCTACTGCGTTAGCGGCAGCCCTGACCCGGATGACTTTCCGACTGTCGATAACGGTACATCGAGAGACGATTTGAGATTCGCCGACCTCGTCCTTAGCAACGGATATCTCCTGAGGAGATATGGAAGCCCTGCGGGCGATGACATAGCGAACTTTGTCTCTGAGGCGGGCCATGATGTCCATGACATCTTGTCTGGACGCTCCCTCCAAAACGGTTTCCTGGGCCAGGAGTTCTCCTGAAAAGGCCACAACCTGCCCTTCTCGAGCGGCTTCCAGTCCACGTCGAAGATTCGCTGCGTCGTTGCGAAGGGTTTGCAGCTCCTCAAGCACCCCTTTTTTCTGGTCCCGAAGGTTTTGAAGTTCTTTCTTTGTTTTGTCCAGTTCAGGGGTCAGGGACGAGAGCTGTTGCTCTTTATCCTCGAGTTTTTGAAGGCTCTCCACGTATCGAAGGCCCATGAGCTCCGATTCATCGCGGCTCTCTTGAAGTTCCTCGGTCAAAGCCAAGATCTGTCTCTGAACGTATTTGAGGCTGAATATAGCGGTGCGGACGGTATCGGAGGTAACGGCAAGGGCAGCGATAATTCCCATCGCGATAACCATCCCCGTGAGAGCCGTGATGACCCGGCTTGTGTATCTGGGCCGAAGACCAAGGAGGGAGATGCGTTTTTTTGCGATTCTCATACCCAGGATGTCGCCGAAGAAAGCGACCAGAGCACTGAGGAGAACCGTAAAGAGAATAAGCTGCCAGTTAACCTCCGAAAGAAGCTCGCCTCCGAGATTCACGGGATTATCTCCTCCATGTATCGAAGATGCCGACGAAGCAGCGCTTCGACCTGTTCAGCAGGGTGATGTTCACCCTGATCCATGCCTGGACATCTCCGGGCGGTCTGAGCCCACCGGTCAGGGCTGCTCAGATTTTCGGGCCAGAAAGGCCAGGTTCGGCATTGCAGGGGGCGGCTGGTGTAGATACGACATCGGTCGGAATCGCTATCATAAAACAAACAGCGACCGTCGGGATGTTCGCCAATGCTCGGCGAACTCCACCGTGCCGTGACGTAGAGGCGCCTGAAGTCCTCAATCGAAAGGTTCAGAGATGCCGCTATCCCAGTTTCTTCCTCTGAGGAAAAGAATATGGCCCCCGGCTCACCTCGGCAGCATCGACCGCACCCGAGACACGAGAACCGAAGGCCTTGTCTCCACCATTGGAGCTCCATCACAATGGTGGAGTATCCCCTTCGTCTCCCTGCAGAGACGAGCTTAAAGAGTCGTACAGGACTTTCCAGAGACCGTTGTCGTTCTGACCTGCCAAAGCCTCCGAGGCCATTTCCACTGAGAGGTCTTCCAGCACGCCAAATGGGCGGTCTTCGTCCTTGCGGCCACCGATTTCTCGGGCGTGGGTCATCATTTTTTTCCACGTCTGGGCTAACAAGATACTTTCGAAGTCCTGACAGGCTTTTTTCAGGACATCCCGTGGATCACCGGATGCGGCGCCATTTATGTTGAGAGTGTGTATTGGGGGATGTTCTCCAATTTTCATCGCACAAACCTCCTTATCACATAACCACGAGATCACCGTGAAGAGCCCCAGCCTGGTCGATGGCCTGCAGGATACCGATAACATCCCGAGGCGATGCCCCTACAGCGTTGATGGCGTCCACCAGCTGCTCTACCGTAGTGGTCGATTCCAGCTTGACGAAAGAGCCTTTTGTTTCATCAGCCTGGATCTGAGAGTTGGCATAGGGGGTGGTGACCCCAGCGCTGAATGGATTCGGTTGGGAGACTTGGTTCTCTTGGTCGATCCGTACCGTCAGGTCACCGTGAGCCACGGCGACAGCACTGATCTGGACGTTCCCCCCCATGACGACCGTCCCAGTTCGCTCGTTAACGACCACCCGGGCCTTAAGATCCGGAGTAACCCGAACGTTTTCCACATCGGCGATAAACGTCGATGGAGAGGAAACGTACGCTCTGGGGAGTTGTATGTCTACCCGACCGGCATCGGTCGGAGAAGCAATGCGGCCAAAGCGATCGTTGAGAACAGTGGCGATTCGCCGAGCTGTCGTAAAATCTGGGTTTCTCAGGAGCAAGGTAACCGAACCATTGCCCGAAAATTCGGTTTGTACATCACGTTCCACGATGGCACCACCGCTGATCCGTCCGACCGTGACGATGTTTTTAGTTACGCTGGAGCCCGTCGATCCAGCGGAGAATCCCCCGACCAATACAGGACCCTGGGCAACCGCGTATGTGTTGCCGTTGGCGGCTTTGAGAGGTGTCTGAAGTAAAACACCTCCCTGAAGGCTTTTGGCGTCACCCAAGGTACTCACCGTGACATCCAGGGTCTGCCCCGAACGGACAAAGGCCGGGAGAGTCGCCGTGACCGCGACAACAGCGACGTTTTTGCTTTTGACGTCCTTATCCGACAGGGTAACCCCAAAGCGACGCATCATGTTGCGGAGGGCCTGAACGGACATTTTAGATTTATCACCGGTGCCCTGCAGTCCCATGACGACACCGACTCCTGTGAGCTGATTCTCCCGAACGCCCTGGACGTCGACCAGGTCTTTGATACGGACTTCAGGATTGATCGCTCCCCAGGAGAGGTTGCCTGTCACAAGAGACATGACGCCAGCCAGGAGAATCAGGAGCAGTTTCCGTCGGTTCATACGCTTTTTTCCCTTCTAAACAATTCTAAAAAATTGACTGGAGGATCTGGGTCAGAATCCCAGGTTGTTGGAGCTTGGTCAAGGTGCCCTTGCCGTCAACGATGAAGTCGACGTTGGCTACTCTGTTACTGGATATGGTGTTGTTTCCATCGACATCCTGCGGACGGATAGCTCCCCGGAATCGCATCCGAAGGGTCTCTCCATGAGTTTTGAGGTCACGGGTCCCCTCGATAACCAGGTTTCCGTTAGGAAGAACCTCGGTGACGATACAGGTGATATCAGCTTGAGTGGAGTATGTTCTCTCCGATTTGCCATCACCGGTGGAGCTGGAGCCAGTGCTGATTCCGAGTCCTTTGATGAAATCCAGGAGCCCCGTCCCCTCGCTGACATTGGCTCCCCCATCTTTTGTGGTCTCTGTCTTCGCCTGGTCCTTGGTTTTGGTGATCTCGTCCACATGCACCATGACGATATCTCCTACCTGAGACGGTCGTTCATCTCCAATGTAGTTAGTCCCGTCCTGCCACAGGGACTGCCCCTGAGCCGGCAAGTTCGGTATCGCTCCTATAAACCCACAGATTGCCAGAACGATGATCAACGATCTCATTCCGTCACCTCCACGATTCCCGGAGCCGTCACAATTCCCAGGATGACTTTTTTCGTTTTTTTATTACGAATCTTGACGGTGTCGCCCAAAGCTCCACCGTCTAAGGCCCGGCCTATAGCTGTGACGATGAACCCCTTGTTTCGGCAGACGATTCGAACCCAAGATCCCGGTCTGATGACGTCAGGTTCGTCGGTGATTCGAAAGGTGAAAGGGGTTCCTTTAGCCATATCCCGTTCCACCGCCATACCAACCAAGGATCTGGGGTCGTTGTAATATCGACGATTCCGGCGAGCCTCTATTGTGGTCACTGCCATATCCCCAGCTGTAATCATCTCCCCCCGACGCAGATATCGATCAGCGACGACAACCGGCAGAAGCCACCGAAGCCTTACAGGCAGCACACACTCCCCTGTTTTCGTCGAGAACCGCAGGTTCAGTGCCTCGTTGCCCGGATATAATCGATCAGGAGGTATGAGTTTAGCTCCAGGAGGAATGGACGCCCCCTGGATGTCCAAGGCTCCCTGCCATCCTGATGCCACTCTGAGCCAGCGCTCTATGTCACTCTCCATACGAAACGGAACCCTGTCCGCCATAAGGATCCTGAGGGTCACCCCTCCGATGCCGGCCTTGGACAAGGCAACGACGACATCGTCGGGGGTAATAACGTTCCCCGACGGACAGAGAGTCGCCCATGCAGCTTGACGGAGGAGCTCAGGCACATCGCAGGTAACGGTAGCGACAGAGCAGAGACGGAGGGGGCCATCGGTCACCACCGCCCCAGGCGACAAGGAAACTGAAAGCTCAAGCGCCCCTCCCGGTAGAGATCCGAGAAGGAGGACGGAAAGAAAAGCTGCAGCTACGAGAGAAAAGCGGAACCCGGTCAGGCCCCGCCTCCCACCACCGTCAGAAGACGACACCGACGCCCAACCTCAGCGCTTCAGGTTGTTGGCCAGCTCGAGAAGCCTGTCTGCGGTCTGAATGGTTTTCGAGTTGGCCTCGTAGGCCCTCTGGGCCACGATGAGATTCACCATTTCCTCGACAACCTGGACGTTGGAACGCTCAAGGATACCCTGTTGCAATGTTGGGAAGTCATCTTCCCCGGGATTGCCAACCTGAGGTTCACCGCTAGAACCCGAGGGAACAAAAAGATTCCGGCCGATGGCTCGAAGCCCTGCGGGGTTTACGAAGCGGACGAGCTGGATCTGCCCCACTTCCTGGTTCGTATCATCACCAGGTTGTTTGATGTAGACCTGGCCAGTAGAGCTGATGGTGATTTCCGTTGCGTCGTCAGGGATGACGATAGCCGGTTCAAGAAGGTATCCGTCAACGTTGACGATCTGACCGTCTCCATCTTTGTTCCATTCCCCGTTCGCTGTGTATGCTATTTCCCCGTTAGGCATGACAACCTGGAAGTAGGCGTTCCCCTCAATGGCAACGTCCAAAGGGTTATCGGTTATCTGATAGTTCCCCGGGGTGGGCATGCGAGTTGTCCCGGTAACACGAGTACCCAACCCCACCTGTATACCGGTAGGAACCGTGGTACCACCTTCGACGGGAGCCCCGGGCTCTCTGTTGATCTGGTACAGAAGGTCGGCAAAGTTTGCCCTCACTTTTTTGAAGCCAACGGTGTTGACGTTCGCAAGGTTGTTGGACGTCACATCCAAGTTTGTCTGCTGGGCAATCATGCCGGTTGCGCCGCTCCATAAAGATCGAATCATGGGTATGCCTCCTTAGGACGAAGCCTACGTTTTGCCAAGGGACGAGATGAGCTGCCCCGTTATATCGTCGGTAGTTTGAATACCCTTGGAGGCCGCCTCGTAGGCTCTCTGGGCCTCAATGAGCCGGACCATTTCCTCTACCACGTTGACGTTAGAGCGCTCCAGGGCCCCGACCACTACTCTGGCCCCGGGAAGCTGCTGAGGTGCCCCAGAATCCCCCGTCTCAGCGAGGAGGTTTTTCCCCATTTGACGAAGAAGGCTTGGGGAGTCAAATCGGACTATCTGAACCTGCCCGATCACCACGTCATCGGCGAGAAGCTGGCCATCGTCGGTAAAGGTGGCTGAGGACGCTTCGCCAATGGAGAGAGATCCCCCATCACCCACGAGCAAATGTCCATCAGGGGTCTTGAGCTGGCCCTGCTCGTCGGGGATAAAGTGCCCCGAGCGAGTATAGAGCTGCCTCCCCTCACTATCCTGTATGACAAAAAAGGCTTGGGGATCCTCCAAAGCGATATCCAGATGGTTATCGGTAACCTGGAGATCGCCAGCATCGGTGCTCATATAGGTCTCCGAGAGAACTTGATTCATGGAGCTCTCCCCGATGGGATGGCTCCTCCAGGGCCAGGGGGGAAGCTCTCCTTGGGCCTTATCGGGATCGATCCGCTCCATCAACACCTCGGGGAACGACTTAGTCACCGGTTTACGAGCCCGAAAACCAGCGGTGTCGACGTTTGCCAGGTTGTTAGCCGTAACGTCCGTGGCACTTTGTTGGACCATCATGGCAGAAACCCCAGCGTATATGCCCTTGTGCATATTTGTCCCTCCTTACCAGCGACGACGACGGCCTCTTCGTGCAGAGAATAAGATACCGCCCTTGCCCGAAGCCAGCAATCGATTAATGTTAGCTAAGGCCATGCCGGTCCCCAAAGCAACGCACTCGGTAGGCTGCTCTGCAGCGAAACACCGGATCCCGGTCTGCCTCGATATGAGCTCGGCAAGTCCCCGAAGGAGCGAGCCTCCTCCAGTCAGGACGACCCCGCCATCTATGATATCGGCCGAAAGTTCCGGTGGCGTGAGCTCCAAAACGTTTCTCACCCCATCAACGATAGATTGAACTCGCTCGCCTATAGCGGAACAGACGCTTCGACTACTGACCTCAATCTGACGAGGCAATCCCTGAACCAGGTCACGCCCCTTGAGGGTCATCTCGTTCTCCTCTCCGTCAGACAGGCAGGTTCCGATCATGATCTTGAGGTTTTCCGCCATCTGCTCTCCGATGGCCAGATTGTACTGCCGCCGAAGATATCGCATGATGCACTCGTCGAACTTGTCCCCACCTATTCGGAGAGACTTTGATATGACAACGCCCCCCAAAGAGATGACGGCGATATCCGTAGTACCACCGCCGATATCGACCACCATTTTGCCCCGAGGCTCCTCCACGTTGAGTTTGGCACCGATAGCAGCCGCCATGGGCTCCTCGATGAGGAAAGCTTCCCGAGCACCCACCTCTACCGCAGCCTCAAGCACCGCTCGCCGTTCTACGTCGGTGGCCCCCGAGGGGACACAGATCATTACACGGTTTCTGAAGAACCGACGGACCCCCGTGTTGACCCGACGCATAAAGTACCGGAGCATGGTCTCGGTCATCGTGTAGTCAGCGATGACGCCATCCCTGAGGGGACGGACGGAGATGATATTGCCCGGCGTCCGCCCGACCATATTTTTAGCCTCGTAGCCGACAGCCAGGATTTTTCCGGTTTCCTGGTCCACCGCCACAACCGAGGGCTCCCGCAGAACAACGCCCTTACCCTTGACGTAGATCAGGACCGTGGCCGTTCCCAGGTCTATTCCTATATCGTTTCCCATACCAAACACGTGGCAGTCTCCTCCTCCGAAGGGGCCCTACCCCCTATCCTCTGTGACTCTACGATTGTACCGTTAAAAATCCTTATAGCCAACCCGCCAGAAAAAAAGGCCTGTTGCCGGCACGGTCATAGCTGAACGAATTCGGCTCTCGCCCCGGAGAAGATCCTCAAACCAACGATGATCTTTTCGTCCCTGGGCCACAGCGTCCAAGTTACCTACCATGATCCGAATCATGTTCGTCAGAAAGGCCGTACCCCGAACCCGGAGAATCGAGAGACGTCCCCGCCGAATATGTCGAACCCGCAAGAGCTCACGTACCGGGTTATCGGGACACTCTGAAACTCGACAGAAAGCGCTGAAATCGTGGACTCCCTCCAACATCCGGCAGCACCTGTGAATCGCCGCATGGTCCCAATCGTCCCTCTTTCGCCACCATACCATAGCTTTTAAATGAGGATAGCAGGATGGCCCATGCCAGACAAAATAGGCATACTCTCTCCAGAGAGCGCTTTTTCTGGCGTCAAATTCATCAGGGACAATTCCGGCTCGCATAATCGATATCGATTGAGGCAGGTGAGCGTTCAGGGCCAAGACGAGTCTGGAAGGCTCCCATTCCCGCGACAATGAAAACGAGGCGACCTGTCCCCGGGCATGTACACCACTATCAGTTCGCCCTGCTCCGGTAACTGGAACGGGACGCTGATCCAAAAGGGCCAGAACCCGCTCCAATTCCCCCTGGACCGACGGATGTCGTGGCTGACGCTGCCATCCCGAAAAAGCATCGCCTCGGTAGGAGATCTCAACGGCGTATTTCATAACCCCAGATGCGTCTCCAGGACGGTAATACCCACGACGATCAACACCACGAAGGAGAGCACGGCAGTGTCCTTCCATCCCCAGAAGAATGGATGCATCCTCGTCCGTCCTCCTCCGCCCCGGTAGCATCGAGCTTCCATGGCTACAGCCAAGTCGTCGGCCCTTTGAAAGACGATGACGAACAATGGAATGAGGACCGGGACAAAGGCTTTGAGACGTTTCAGAAGTCCGCCTCGGTCCAGATCGGCCCCCCGGGCGAGCTGGGCTTTCATAATTCGATCGGTCTCGTTGATAAGCGTGGGGATGAATCTCAAAGCGATGGTCATCATCATGGCAATTTCATGGGCAGGAAGACCAAAGCGCTTGAAAGGCGACAGAAGGGCTTCGAGACCATCGGCCAAAGCCATAGGGCTGGTAGTAACCGTCAGAAGGTTGGCAAAGAGGACGAGAAATAGAAGCCTAAGAGCCATGTACGCCCCCATTCTCAATCCCTCACGAGTTATGCTCAAAGGCCCCAGGGTCGCCACGGGAGTACCCGACGTGAAGAAAATGTTGATGACAGCGGTAAAGGCAATGAGGATCATGACGGGGCGAATTGTTCGAAACAGAATTCTCAAACTGATCCGAGAAAGCATCGACAGAGCCAGTAAGAGGACTGCCCAGGATATAAACCCCAAGGGTTCGTCCACTAGGAACACGCCGGTAAGGAGAACCAAAGTGGCCAGGATCTTACAGCGAGGATCGGCCCTGTGAATGGGCGAGTCCGCCGGAATATACTGTCCAAAGCTCATGTTGTCCAAAAATCTCACCGAGGAGACCTCCTCTGCATGAGGCTCTCTGAGAGAACCTGCGGGTCACAGCTGAAGGGAACGGAGAATCCTGCCTCGGTCAATCGAAGCCAGAGCCGCCCTAGCTCGGGCAGAAGCAACCCGTCAATGGGGCTACGATCCAGAGAGCGAGCTACCGATTCAGGCGAACCCTGACAGGCAATGGCCCCCTTCTCCAGGGCAACCACCCAGTCGCTCAGATCCAATGCCAATTCGAGGTCGTGAGTTACCATGACTATGGCGGTTCCTTCCCTATGGATTCGTCCCAGGAGTTCCATCAGATGTCGCTTTCCCGATGCGTCCAGGCCAGCGGTGGGCTCGTCCAATACCAGATAGGAGGGACGAACCGTTAAAACCGATGCGATGGCAACCCGGCGTTTCTCCCCTCCAGATAACCGAAAAGGGGAGCGATCCAGATAGGACGGGGACAATCCAACCTGATCAAGTATAAGAGGAAGCACGGTATCCAGTTCCCGAGGGTCGATCCCCCAGTTATTGGGGGCAAAAGCGAGCTCTTCCCGAACGGTCTCGGCAAAAAGCTGCTGTTCCGGGTACTGAAATACCAGCCCAACCTTCCGACGAATGGCCCGTCGGTCCTGCTTGTCACTGGTGGACAGGCCGTCCACAACGACATCCCCTTCATTCGGCAGAAGCAGGGCATTGAGATGCTGGGCCAGGGTAGATTTTCCACTGCCCGTATGTCCAACGATGGACACCCATGCGCTCTCAGCAATGTCTAAAGAGATTTCCCGAAGAGCTACAGTTTCGAGTGGGGTCCCCTTATGGTAGATATGACTTACGGATTGGACGCTGATGGACATAGAGCGCTCACCAAGCTTTCGACGGTTGGAGCTACTTCCCCCTGGATGCAGCCAGCGTCCTTAAGTCTGCGCCATAGAACGACGAGAGGGGGAATCTCCAGACCCCATTGATCCAGAGGTTGAAAAAAGAGATCGTTGGGGGTTCCATCCCAAAGGATTCGCCCTTCACCCAGGACGACCGCCCTGGTCGCCCGAACGATTTCTTCCAGGCGATGGGTGATGTGGACTACCGTAACTCCCCGTTCGTGAAGCCTGGTCAAAAGATCCAGAACCTCACGACGCCCTTGAGGATCCAGCATGGCCGTGGGCTCATCCAAAACCATGCAGGTCGTCTCCATTGCGATCGCACCGGCGATAGCCAGCCGTTGCTTTTGTCCCCCTGAAAGGGTGTACGAGGCAGCCTTGGCTTTGGCCTCCAGGCCAGCGATGGACAGAGCCCGATGTACCCGTTCCCGAATGTCATCCGGCGAGAGTCCCAGATTTTCTGGACCAAAGGCCGTATCATCCTCTACGACTGTTGAGACTATTTGATTTTCAGGGTTTTGAAAAACCATTGAGACGGATCGACGAATGTCCCATAGGTGAGTATTGTCCTGGGTCTCCCACCCCAGAATACGACAAACGCCCTGCGTAGGAACGAGCAGGGCGTTCAGGTGTTTCGCCAGAGTGGATTTCCCCGAACCGTTGCCCCCGAGGAGAGCAAGCCACTCACCTTGATGCACGTCCAGAGAGATTCCTGTCAAGGCAGCCCTGTCAGTCTCCTGGTATCGATATTCCACGTCCTCCAGGGAGATGACGATGGGGGCGGTCATCCCTCTAAACCAGGGAGATGACCGCCATAGGCGCAGCGTCGCCGTTTCTGTAGCCAGTTCGAACGATACGAGTATACCCACCAGGACGTTCAGCGTAGCGAGGAGCCACATCGTCGAACAGCTTGTTGACAGCCGCCTTGTGGTTCATCCTCGAGATGATCAGTCTCCGATCATGGAGAGATCCTCCCCGAGCTCGGGTGATGAACTTCTCCGCCACCCGACGAACTTCTTTGGCCCGGGTCACCGTAGTCTCAATGCTTTCCTGCAGGATCAAGCTGGCAACCAAGTTGGCCAGCATGGCCCGACGGTGACTACCAGGGCGACCGAGTTTTCGTCTATCGACTCGATGTCTCATTCAGACTCGTCCTCCTTGTCCATGCCGTCTTCCAAGTTATCCTTTTGGAGAGACAGGCCCATGTTTTCAAGTTTTTCTTCAATCTCCCGAAGAGATATCTTGCCTAAATTACGGATCTTCAGGAGATCATCTTTTCCTCGGCTGATCAGGTCACCTATCGTGTAGATTCCTCCTCGAAGCAGACAGTTCTCGCTCCTGATGGAGAGCTCCAAGTCGCGAACCGCCCGAGAGAAGAGGACATTGCCTTCGTCCTCACCGTCTTCCTCGGAGAGCCCCTCATCGGAGTCGGTCAGCCCCGCCACCACAAGCTCAGGAGAACCGGAAGGATGGCGTTTTTGAATTTCGTCTACAACGATAGTAAAATACTTTCGAAGGAGTTTAGCCGCTTCAGCGACGGCGACATCCGGCGAGACGACTCCATCGGTTTCCACATCCATGACGATCCGCTCGTAGTCGGTTCGCTGACCAACTCTTTCAGCCTGCACCTCGTACTTGACCCGCTGAATCGGGGTGAAGATAGCATCAATCATGATGGCATCGGCAGGAAGATAGGACGGTCTCGAACGATCAGTGGAAACGTACCCTACACCTTGTTCGATATACACCTCAAAGGACAGCTGCGCTCCCTCGGCCAAGGTACAGATATAGGCATCGGGATCGACAAATTCAATTTCGCTGTCCGACTGAAAGTCAGAGGCCGTGACCCGCCGCTCACCATCCACCTCCAGACGAAGCACGCGAACTTCAGAGCTGTAGGATCGTATCGGAATGTGCTTCAAATTGAGAAGCATCTCAATGACATCTTCTCGAACTCCAGGAATGGTGCTGAACTCATGGACCACGCCGTCTATACGCACCGAGGTAATAGCCGCTCCCTTAATGGAGGACAACAAAGCCCTCCGAAGGGCATTACCGATGGTGACGCCGAACCCCCTCTCAAGGGGCCCGATGACGATTCTGGCACTAGTCGCCGAACAGGTATCATCAACTCGGATTTCAGGCCTCATAAATTCCAATGATCCCAACACCTTTCCCAGATAAATCGCCACTGATCGACGGTGTTCTGTCGCCGGTCGACCATCGTTTTGTCCCGTGAGCGCAAGACACCGCTATACGCGACGCCTCTTGGGAGGGCGGCACCCGTTGTGAGGGATGGGCGTGGCGTCTTTGATGCTGTTGACCTGAAGGCCAGCAGCCTGCAGAGCACGGATAGCCGACTCCCGACCAGGCCCTGGTCCCTTGACAACCACGTCTACCTCTTTCAAACCGTGATCCTGGGCAGCTTTGGCCGCCTGTTGAGAAGCTATCTGAGCTGCAAAGGGAGTGGATTTTCTGGTTCCTTTGAAGCCCACATTCCCCCCAGAAGCCCACGACAACACGGCACCGCCTTTGTCGGTGATGCTGATAATGGTGTTGTTAAACGTGGAGAACACGTGAGCAACACCAGAGGAGATGTTCTTTTTCTCTTTTTTCTTTCCTCTACGCTGGATACGCTTGGCCACGAAGGTCTACCTCCTTATCTCCCGGCTATTTCTTCTTGCCGGCGACGGTCCGCTTCGGACCCTTTCTGGTACGGGCATTTGTCTTGGTCCGCTGACCCCGGAGAGGAAGTCCCTGTCTATGGCGGATACCCCGATAACATCCGATATCCATGAGACGCTTGATGTTCATGGTCACCTCTCGGCGAAGATCCCCCTCCACGGTGTAGTTGTTCTGGATCTCAGAACGAAGTTTCTGGGTTTCGTCCTCGGTGAGATCTTTCACCCTGGTGTCAGGGTTAACACCCGTTGTGGCTAAAATACGCTGGGACGTGGTCAGACCAATTCCAAAAATATAGGTAAGGCCAATCTCAACTCTTTTTTCACGGGGTAGATCGACTCCTGCGATACGGGCCATCGTTTTACCTCCTCGCTCCCTGACGCTGTTTATGCCGAGGGTTGCGGCTGCAGATGACCCTGACCACACCTCTCCGCTTAATGATTCGACAATACTCGCATATCGGTTTGACCGAAGATCTGACTTTCATATTTTATACGCTCCTCCTGCTGGTCTTGCCCATTATAAAAGGGTGACGGCACTTCAGGCAAACTATTTATATCTATAGATGATTCGACCTCTTGTCAAGTCATACGCCGAAAGCTCGACTAAAACCCGATCCCCTGGCAAGATTCTAATGAAATGCATTCTCATCTTACCTGAAACGTGGGCCAGTATTTTGTGGTCATTCTCAAGCTTGACACGAAACATGGCATTAGGCAAGGGCTCTACGACTACACCTCGAACTTGGATTACATCGTCTTTATTGGCCATGGCGTCCTCCTCAGTCTTCCCAGGGTGTCAGGATCTCGGGCTCTCCCTCGGTGATATGCACCGTTCTTTCAAAATGAGCTGCATCGGAACCGTCGGCAGTGGAAACCAGCCACCCGTCCTCTCCGTTGATCAGGTCCTCACGGCCACTCATGACCATAGGTTCAATGGCAATCGTCATACCACTTTTCAGGGTGATGCCTCGACCTGGTCGGCCGTAGTTCGGAACCATGGGAGCCTCGTGTGGGCGCTTCCCTATACCATGCCCCGAATATTCACGGACCAAACCGTAGCCAGCCGGGATAACTAAAGATTCCACGGCGTGTCCGATGTGCCCCAGGGTATTGCCCGCTCGGGCCATATGGATAGCCCTATCCAAACTCTCTCTGGTAATGTTCAAGAGGTCCCGCCTCGACTGGGAGATCTCACCTACAGCGTAGGTATAGCAACAATCTCCATGATACCCCTCGTAACAGGCCATAACGTCAATGCTGACGATGTCGCCGTCCTCAAGACGACAGTTTTCGCTAGGGATCCCATGAACTACTTGATCGTTGACCGAGGCACACACCGACGCAGGATAAGGGGTGGGGATCCCAGGAACTCGATATCCCTTCTCGGAGGGCGTCGCGCCGGAACGACGAATGTAGTCCTCCGCCGCCTGGTCGATGGCAGCCGTCGTGATGCCGGGCCGAATCATCTCCTTGAGAAGCATGAGTACATCCGCAGCGATGGCACCAGCCCGGCGCATTTTTTCCAGCTCGTGGGGTTTTTTGATGGATATCATCAGGACCGCCTGACGATCTCGTCCACCCGATCTGGCACCGAGTCTCCGTCGACAGCGTCGATCCGGTAAAGCTCTCCACGAGCGTCGTAATACGCGATCAAGGGCGCAGTTTGCTTGTGATAGACCGCAAGTCGATTTCTGATAACCTCTTCCCTGTCGTCGTCCCGTTGGTAGAGTTGACCATCACACTGGTCGCATCGATCCCCCTTGGAGGACGGCTTGAAGGTTACGTTATATATTTTGCTGCACCCCTGACACATCCGACGCCCCGAAAGGCGCTTGACCACCGTCTCGTCATCCACGTCCAAGAGGACGACACCATCAAGGACAAGATCCAGCCGTCTCAACATGGCATCCAGAGATTCAGCCTGAGGAACAGTTCGAGGAAATCCGTCCAGGAGAAAGCCCTTGGAACAGTCGGGTTCCTGAAGGCGGCGTTCCATCATATGGACGATAAGATCGTCAGGGACAAGCTGCCCCCTGTCCATAAAAGCCTTGGCTTTCCGTCCCAGGTCGGTATCGACCTTGACGTTGGCCCGAAGGATATCACCAGTGGAAATGTGAGCCACATCATGACGTTTCATAACGGCCTCCGCCTGGGTACCCTTGCCTGCCCCGGGAGGCCCCAACAGTATAAGTCTCATTGCTCAACCGCTCCCCTAAAACCTCAGGAGACCAGCGCCAGCTCCGCCTCGACGCTTGAGGATTCCCTCATAGTGACGCATGAGTAACTGACCTTCCACCTGATGAACCAGGTCCAGAGCAACACCGACGACGATGAGGACCGCTGTACCGCCGAAGTAGAAGGTGGTTATTCCCATAATGTTTGTCATCACCGTAGGTATCAGGGCGATGACGGCCAGGAACGTAGCCCCACCTAATGTGATGCGGGACATGACCCGCTCAATGTAATCCGAGGTGGGTTTGCCTGGCCGGATTCCCAGGATAAACCCTCCGTATTTCTTCATGTTGTTTGCAATATCGCTGGGATTGAAGACCATCGCAGTGTAGAAATAGGCGAAAAACACGATAAGCATGACGTAGAGCACAGAGTACAACCAGCTTCCCGGTGCCAACAGCCTCTGGAGAACGGTGACCGCGTCTCCAGAGAAGAACTTGAGAACCGTGTACGGGAAGATCAGAATCGACGAGGCAAAGATGATAGGCATAACCCCGCCTTGGTTGACCTTCAATGGGATGAAGGTGCTCTGGCCCCCATAAACTTTGTTCCCGACGACCTTTTTAGCGTACTGAACCGGCAACCGCCTCTGCCCCTCCTGAAGAAGGATACAACCGGCAACCACCACCAACATGACCAGAAGAGCCAAGAGCAACGTCAGGACATGGAGCTCACCGAGACGAAGCATGTTCCAGGTTCGAATAACGGCCTCAGGAAGCCGAGCTACGATCCCGGCATAGATGATCATGGAGATACCGTTCCCTATACCGTGATCAGAGACTTCCTCGCCAAGCCACATAACAGCCACAGCCCCGGCAACGATGGTGAGTATGGCCACGATCATTCCCAAAGCGCCCCCTGAGAAAACACCAACCCGCTGAAGCCAGAAGACCATACCAGTCGCCTGAATAGCGGCGAAGCCCACGGTACTGAGTCTGGTGATCTGAAGGATCTTTTTCTGTCCTTCCGGCCCTTCCTTCTGCATTTTCTCCAGGGCAGGGAAGACCACAACCAGAAGCTGCATGACGATGCTGGCGTTAATGTACGGTGCAACCCCCAGGGCAAAGATGCTGAAACGCCTCAGGGCACCACCGGCAAACATATCCAGAAAGCCAAGGACACCACCACCTTCAAAAAGGTGGGACATGGCATCCGGGTTGATGCCTGGAGTGGGAATATGAGCTCCAAGCCGGAAGACAAAGAGCATCCCCATGGTGAAGAGGATTCGCCGCTTAAGGTCGGGAAGCCTGAAGGCATCGCGGAAGGAATCAAGCACCTCAGATCACCTCGGCTTTCCCGCCAGCTGCCTCAATTTTTTTAACGGCCTCGGCACTGAACGCATTGGCTCGCACCGTAAAAGCCTTGGTCAAGTTCCCCTTTGCCAGGATCTTGACACACCCACCCTTGTCGTGGATCAGCCTATGCTCGGCCAACTCGACCGCCGATATAACAGCACCAGCGTCGAACTTGTTCTCTAAACGATCCAAATTCACTACCTGATAAGTAGTGGCAAAACGAGCGTTGTTGAAACCTCTCTTCGGTGTCCGACGAACCAAGGGCATCTGACCTCCCTCGAATCCGGGACGAACCCCGCCGCCGCTTCTGGACTTCTGCCCTTTATGTCCTCGACCGGAGGTCTTTCCGTTGCCACATCCTATACCACACCCGACTCGTTTGGGTTTTCTTTTACTCCCCGGTGCGGGGTGAAGATCGTTGAGATTCACTGGACCTTCCTCCTTAGTCCTCAACCCGAACGCACTCGACCAGGTGAGGGATCTTGGCCACCATACCCCGAATGGCAGGAGTGTCGTCATGAAGCACCGTCGAGTTCAGTTTTTTGAGTCCCAAGGCCTTCACGATCCGACCCTGCTTGCCGGGACGGCCGATAGTGCTCTTCTTCCAAGTAATACGCAATTTGCTTGCCATATCGCTCACCTCTTACGCCGTTTCCTGAGCGCGCTTCTTACCACGAAGCGCCAAGATCTCGTCTGGAGTCCTCATAGCTCCCACGGCGTTCAGGGTCGCCCGAGCAACGTTGATAGGGTTGTTCGTCCGCCCCACGACCTTGGTGAGAACGTCCTTCACCCCACCAAGCTCCATAATAGCCCGGACAACACCGCCAGCAATGACTCCCGTACCAGGTGCAGCAGGCTTCAGAAGCACCTCGGCAGAGCCGAAACGACCCACTATAGGATGAGGCAAGGTCTTGCCGACCTTCTTGACAACCCGAAGATCCTTCTTAGCAGCGTCGATACCTTTTCGAACGGCCTCGGATATCTCTCGGGCCTTGCCCATACCCACACCGACCTTGGAGTCGCCATCACCGACCACAACCAAGACGCTGAAGCGAAAGCGTTTACCTCCCTTAACGACCTTGCTGACCCTGTTGATGGCAACGACCCGCTCCAACATATCGGAATTGGACTGTCTACCGTTCATGCTCCACCCTCCTTAGAGCTTCAGGCCCGCTTCGCGGGCGGCCTCGGCCAGGGCTTTTACCCGGCCATGATACATATGACCGCCGCGATCAAAGACAACCTCGGTGATCCCCTTCTCCAAGGCCCGACGAGCCAGAAGCTCTCCAACGGCCTTGGCTGCTGCCACGTTCCCGTGCTTTGAGAGCTCGCTTTTAAGAGCCTTATCAAGGGTGGAGGCTGAGACCAAGGTATGCCCAACGGTATCATCGATAACCTGAACGTACATCTCGTTCAAACTCCGAAAGACCGACATTCTAGGACGTTCGGCCGTACCGTTCACCTTATTCCGAATGCGACGATGCCGAACGACCCTCATGGTATTTCTATTTTTCGTCTTGATCATCACGACACCACCCTTACTTGGCTCCGGCTTTACCGGCCTTGCGGATCACGCGCTCGCCCTCATAACGAATCCCTTTGCCCTTGTAGGGCTCGGGGGGACGATAGCCCCGGATCTCTGCAGCAACCTGACCAACAAGCTGCTTATCAATGCCTTTGACACTGATCTTGGTGGGACCGTCCGTAGTGAATTCAATGCCCTTAGGGGCAGGATACACCACCGGATGAGAGAACCCCAGGTTCAGGACAAGGTCCTTCCCCTGCATCTGAGCCCTGTAACCCACCCCAACGATCTCCAGCTTTCTCTCATAGCCATCGGTAACACCGACGACCATATTCTGGACCATAGCTCGCACCATCCCATGGGCGGCCTTGGTCTTCTTCATTTCGTTCGCTCGCACCACGCTGACCGATCCATCGGACATCTCAAGAGAAATGTCCTGGACAGTCGGCATAGAGAGCTCTCCCTTGGGCCCCTTAACGACGATACTGTCATCGCTAACGGTCACCCCGGCTCCGCCGGTTAAGGAGATGATCTTTCGTCCGATTCTCGACATTGGATACCCCTCCCACTACCAGACGTAGCAAACAACTTCGCCACCAAAGCCGCTGACTCTGGCCTCAGCGTCGGTCTTGAGACCGTTGGAGGTGGAGATGATCGCGATACCCAAGCCACCCATAACCTTGGGCAGCTTGTCCTTACCCACATACATCCTGCGACCGGGCTTGCTCACTCGGCGCAGGCCCTGAATAACCCGTTCCTTATTGGGTCCGTAGTTGAGGAAGACTCTCAGAACCCCATAGCTTTTTTTCGGATCGTTGATGACCTTGTAATTGCGGACATAGCCCTCGCCCTTGAGGATCTTGGCGATAGAGAGTTTCATCTTGCTGATGGGAATATCTACCGATTCATGGTAGACCATGTTGGCATTCCTGATTCTCGTGAGCATATCCGCGATAGGATCGTTAACGTACATCCTGGATCGCGCCCCCTTTCGTGGCTCTTCTTACCAGCTGGATTTGACAATCCCGGGGATCTTACCTTCCCGGGCCAGCTTGCGGAAACAGCAGCGGCACATCTCGAACTTCCGCATAAAACCATGCACACGGCCGCACAAAGGGCATCGATTGTATTTTCGGACCTTGAACTTAGGTGTCAAAGTCGCTTTGTGTTCCATGGCTTTTCTGGCCATATTACGGCACCTCTTCCTCTACTTGGCAAAGGGCATGCCCAAGCCACTCAGCAAGGCCATTCCCTCTTCGTCGGTGTTCGCCGTGGAGACAAAGGAGATATTCATCCCCTTAGACACCACGATTTTATCGTAGTCGATCTCGGGGAAGATAATCTGTTCTTTCAACCCCAGATTGTAATTACCTCGCCCATCGAAAGCCTTGGCAGAGACGCCCCGGAAGTCCTTGATTCGGGGAAGTACCACGCTGATGAGACGATCGACGAACTCCCACATCCGAGATCCCCGAAGGGTTACAGCACAGCCTACAGGCGCGCCCTCCCGGAGCTTAAAGCCAGCGATGGATTTTTTAGCACGCTTGATCATGGGACGCTGCCCCGAAATGGTTGCCAGCTCGGCCATAGCAGCGTTGACATATTTCACATCCTGCTTACCTTCACCCACACCGATGTTGATGGCAACCTTGACCAGTCGGGGTATCTCCATAGGGTTCCCGTATCCAAACTCCTTCTGCAGAGCCGGAACGGTTTCATCCATGTATTTTTGAAGCATACGAGGTTTCATGTCCACGCCTCCTTACACCTGGTCGACGATCTCGCCGCTTACCTTGGCGATACGGACTTTTCGACCGTTCTCAAGAAAAGCGTGACCAACCCTGGTGGGTTTGCCCGTGGTAGGACAGACCAGCATAGCCTTACAAGCATAGATTGGGTTCTCCTGCTTGACGATACCACCCTGGGGGTTCTTCTGAGAGGGTTTGACGTGTTTTGAAGCCATGTTGACTCCCTCAACAACGATCATACCTCGAGCAGCAAGGACCTTGAGAACCTTCCCCTCCTTGCCCTTATCCTTCCCAGAGATCACACGGACACGATCACCTTTTTTTAATCTATTCATTCCATGTGCCCCCCTTACACTACTTCGGGCGCCAGGGAAAGAATACGCATGTACTTTCTGGCTCGAAGTTCCCTGGCGACAGGGCCGAAGATACGGGTTCCTCTGGGGTCCCCATTGTTGTCAATAATGACGGCAGCGTTGTCGTCAAACCGGACGTAGGATCCATCAGCCCTCCGATGCTCCTTGCTCGTCCTAACGATGACCGCTTTGACGACCTTCCCCTTAGGAATGTTACTGTTGGGAATGGCCTCCTTGACCGACGCAACAATAACATCTCCCACAGCACCCCAACGACGACGACTTCCGCCTACAACCTGGATACACATGATTTTCTTGGCACCGGAGTTGTCAGCAACGTTGAGAACGGTACGAAGCTGAATCATGTCCTACGCCTCCTCTTTAGACTCGGCAGTGCCACCGAGAACGGGAGCTCTCTCAATAATCCTGACGAGCGACCAACGCTTGGTCTTGCTCAAAGGGCGTTCTTCGCCAATCAAGACCTTATCACCCATACGACAGGTATTCTCCTCGTCGTGGGCGATGAATTTCTTTGACTTAATAATCCTCTTACCATAAAGAGGATGCATGGCGTGCCGGATCACCTGTACGGAAATGGATTTATCCATCTTATCGCTAACGACAATCCCAACACGGGTTTTACGATGGGGGGTACGGTTTTCCATCTGTCCCTACCTCCTTCCACTGATTCCAAGACCACGTTCTTTCTCGTGAACGACGGTAAGGACTCTGGCGATGGTTTTCTTGACGTCTCCGATCCGACTCGTGTTTTTGAGCTGACCGATGGCGTTCTGGAATCTCAGGTTAAAGAGCTCTTCTTTGAACTGACGATGTTTCTCCTGGAGCTCATCGATGGTTAAATCACGCAGACTCTTGGCATCCATGGCTTACTCACCACCCAAACCTTCTCGTGCCACAAGCCGCACCTTGATGGGAAGCTTGTAGGAGGCTGTTCTGAAGGCCCTCTCTACGATCTCGCGGGAAACTCCCGCCACTTCAAACATGATCCTGCCTCTTTTGACAGGAGCCACCCAATACTCGGGCGACCCTTTCCCCTTACCCATACGGGTTTCAAGAGGTTTTTTCGTATAGGCCACGTCAGGGAAAATCCGAATCCAAACCTTACCACCTTTACGAAGCTTTCGGGTTATAGCTATACGAGTGGCCTCAATCTGACGGGCGGTGATGTATCCACACTCCAAAGCCTGAAGACCGAACTCACCAAAGGCCACGTATGCCCCCCCCTTGGTGTCGCCTTTGAGCTTCTCCCGATGAGGTCGACGCCATTTTGTACGCTTGGGCATTAACATCAGCTACGCCCCCCCTCTCTACGGCCCCGCCTGGGCTGACGAGGCGCAGGGGTGTTGATGGCTTTCTCGTCTCGATAGATCCACACCTTGACACCGATGACGCCGTACATGGTCTTAGCTTCGGCCAAGCCATAATCGATGTCGGCTCTCAGGGTCGACAGAGGAAGCTGACCTTCGTTATACCATTCAGTCCGAGCTATCTCGGCACCACCCAAACGGCCGGCACACTGGATCTTGATGCCCTTACCTCCTGCCTTCATGGTCCGGAAGATGGACTGTTTCATAGCTCGTCGGAAGCTGACCCTGTGCTCCAAGGCCGCAGCGACATTTTCTGCCACAAGCTGAGCCTCGACCTCGGGGTTTTTAATCTCTTGAACGTTGATCATAACCCGAGAGCCAGTCAGGGCCTGAAGTTCCTCCTTGACTTTCTGGATCTCGGCGCCGCCCTTTCCGATAACTACACCAGGCCGGGCGGTCCAAATAGAAAAGCGGAGAACCTTGCCGATCCGCTCAATCTCGACCCGAGAGATGTTAGCGCCTTCCCAGCGGGCTTTGATCCAATCCCGAAGCCTCAAGTCCTCGTGGAGATTCTTGGCGTAGTTCTTACCATCAGCGAACCAGCGAGACTCCCAGTCTCGAATAATTCCGATTCGATATCCAATAGGGTGTACTTTCTGACCCATTGCAGTACCCTCCTTAACGTTCGGCGACCGACACGGTGATGTGGCTCGTGCGATGGCGGTAGGGATGGGCCCGCCCCATCGACACCGGACGGAAACGCTTCATGCTCGGGCCCTGATCAGCGAAGGCTTCCACGACGACAAGTTTGTCGACATCAAGGCCGTAGTTATGCTCAGCATTAGCGACGGCACTTTTAAGAACCTTCTCGATCACCTTGGCAGCCTTCTTCGGGGTATAACGCAGAACGATCAACGCCTCGCCTACATTCTTCCCCCTGATCAGAGGCAGCACCTGGCGCACCTTGAAAGGAGAGATTCGGACCTGTCTGGCACTTGCTCTTGCCTCCATATTCCTTCCCCCCTCTTATCTGGCGCCAGAGCGGCGCTCTTGCCCAGCATGGCCACCAAACTTTCTGGTAGGCGCAAATTCCCCGAGCTTATGCCCGACCATATTCTCGCTGATATAAATCGGGATGTGAATACGGCCGTTATGGATGGCGATGGTGTGTCCAATCATCGCCGGAACGATCATACTGGCACGAGACCACGTCTTAACCACCCGTTTGTCGCCGCTCTCGTTCATATTCTCGATGCGACGAAGGAGCTTCTGCTCGACGTAGGGTCCCTTCTTAGCGGAACGAGCCATTGATTAACCCCCTCATCTCTACTTGGCGTACCGGCGCCGGACGATGAACTTATCCGAAATTTTCTTCTTGCGGGTGCGATATCCTTTGGCAGGAGTCCCCCAAGGAGAAACCGGGTGCTTTCGGGATTTACTCCGTCCTTCACCACCGCCCATGGGATGGTCTACCGGATTCATGACCATGGCCCTAACGTGAGGTTTCCGCCCCAGCCACCGAGTTTTACCTGCCTTACCGATACTGGCATTTTCGTGTTCGGGATTCCCCACCTGACCGATGGTAGCCATACACTCCAGAAGAACGAGGCGAAGTTCTCCACTGGGCATCCTTACAAAAGCATACTTACCTTCTTTGGCCATAAGTTGAGCAGTGGTTCCAGCAGAGCGGACCATGACGCCGCCCCGACCAGGCTCAAGCTCTATATTATGGATTATAGTACCCACAGGGATGTCGGTGAGCTTCATAGCATTCCCCGGCGTAATATCCGCCTCCGGTCCAGCAGCGATAGTCATTCCCACCTTAAGGCCAACAGGACACAGGATGTAGCGTTTTTCCCCATCAGCATAGTGGATCAGGGCGATCCTGGCCGAGCGATTGGGGTCGTACTCGATAGCCGCAACTTTACCGGGAACGCCAATTTTGTTCCTCTTGAAATCGATGATCCGGTACTGACGACGATTTCCACCGCCCCGGTGGCGCATAGTAATTCGACCACGGTTGTTCCGACCGCCCTTTTTGGTAAGGGGAGCCAACAAGGAACGCTCCGGCTCGGTCTTGGTGACCTCGTCGTAGGTCTGGATACTCATGAAACGCCGTCCCGGCGTCGTGGGATTGTATTTCTTGATTCCCATTGTTCCGTCCTCCTGTTGAGGTTACACGCTGGCGCCTTCGAAGAACTCTATACGTTCTCCTTCGGCAAGGGTGACGATAGCCTTTTTCCACGCCCGACTCTTCCCAAGAAAGACACCCATTCTTTTAGGCTTTGAGCGAACCTTCAGCGTATGAACCTTCTCGACCTTGACCTTGAAGACCACCTCAACGGCTTTTTTAACCTCTATTTTGTTCGCCTGAGGATGGATTTCGAAGGTGTACTTATTCTCCTCCATCATCCTACTGCTCTTCTCGGTGATGATCGGCCGAACGATGATATCGTGAGGCATGAGCTTCATCGGGCATACACCTCCTCCAGCTTCTTCACCGCGGCAGCGCTGATAACTACGTGATCGTGCTTTAACAGATCGTAGACGTTGATGCTGTCCACATGCAGAACTCGAGCCCCAGGGATGTTACGCGCGGACATGGTAACAGAGACATCGGCCTTGTCCAAAATGACGAGAGGGTTGACCGCTCCCACAGCCTTGAAAAACCCTTTCATGAGCTTAGTCGAAGGCTTCTCCAGTTGAAGAGCCTCGAAGCCCACGAGCTGATCGTCACGAATCTTCTGAGACAACGTGCTGCAGATGGCCAGCCTACGAACCTTCTTATTGACCTTTTGACGGAAGGTCCGGGGCTTGGGACCATGGACAACTCCGCCCCCAACCCAAATAGGGGAACGGGTGCTTCCATGACGAGCCCGGCCAGTGTGTTTCTGTCTCCAGGGTTTTTTGCCACCGCCCCGGACATCGCCCCGCCCCTTGGTTGAGCGGGTACCCTGCCGCCGATTGGCGAGCTGAGCAACCACCACCTGGTGCATGGCGGGAATGTGAAGAGGTACGTCAAAGACGCTGTCCGAGAGGGGCAAAACCCCCGTGGACTCACCCGTAATAGTGACTAATTTAATGCTCGGCATTTGCACTTGACCTCCTTAGCAGTGCAGGCTAGCCCTTTTTGTGGAGCAGGACCAAGCCTTTTTTGGCGCCGGGGATGGCCCCCTTAACAAGGACAAGGTTATTCTCCACATCCACGGCCACCACGCTGAGATTCTTCACGGTGACCCGCTCGTTACCGAGCTGCCCGGGCATGGTCTTGCCCTTGAAGACACGGCTAGGATAGCTGCTAGCACCGCTGGAGTTAGGTTTTCTGTGGGTCTTGGAGACACCGTGACTCGCCGGCGCACCACCAAAATTAAAGCGCTTCATGACCCCGGCAAACCCTTTCCCCTTACTGACTCCGCTGACATCGATTTTTTCGCCAGGCTCAAAAATGGAGACATCCACCGATCCGCCAACCTGAAACTCGGAGGGATCGGATACCCGGAACTCCCGAAGCCAACGCTTGACTTCGCATCCGGTTTTTTCAAAAAAGCCCTTCATAGGCTTAGTGAGACGACGAGGGCGCACCCTACCAAACCCCAAGAGAACAGCAGCATATCCGTTGGTCTCCTGAGTCCGAACGGCCAAAACCGGACAAGGCCCCGCCTCCACAACGGTGACGGGAACAGCCCGCCCCTGCTCGTCATAGATCTGGGTCATACCCAGTTTCTGACCCAAAATTCCAAGACTCATATCATTTCACTCCTTTGCTCAGAGCTTCCCAAACCTAGAGTTTAATCTGGATATCCACTCCAGAGGGAAGATTCAGCTGCATAAGGGCATCCATGGTTTTCTGGTTGGGATCGACGATGTCGATCAGCCTCTTATGGGTCCTCATCTCAAACTGCTCCCGAGCGTCCTTGTCGACGTGGGGGGATTTGAGGACACAAAACTTGTTAATCTCGGTGGGGAGAGGGATTGGCCCAGAGACTCTCGCCCCACTCCGCTCCGCCGTCTCGGCAATCTGAGAGGCAGATGTGTCCAGAACCTTATGGTCGAAAGCCTTCAGACGAATCCGGATCTTTTTGGACACGACAACGCCCCCTGCTTACTCTAGTATTTCGGTAACGACGCCAGCGCCCACGGTGTGACCGCCCTCACGGATCGCAAACCGAAGCCCTGAGTCCATCGCTATCGGGCTGATCAG
>PDWJ01000368.1_pt1 | contig 97882 bp, 80 predicted proteins | sample 1430881 | NCBI WGS metagenome assembly PDWJ01 (sample SAMN01162460, study PRJNA174530) | Oral metagenome, whole genome shotgun sequencing project. | biome: Marine environment; feature: Marine mammal; material: Swab sample of the gingival sulcus; isolation source: swab sample of gingival sulcus...
ATTTAGATAGTGGTTTAACGAAACAACCATATAAAACAAGAGGGGGGGGAATGCTTCCTGGCCTACCGCTTAAAATTCAACCTTATATCAAATATCCAGGTTGACTGGGATTCAAACACTTCTTTTCAGGATTTTTTCGGATCGTTCAAGGGAACTGTTTTGTTGAAGATTTCAAGAAGTTTAACCACCTGTTTGGCCATCATAACGCAGTTGCCGGAGATGGTGTAACAAATTGGAATTCCAAGGATATTTTATTTATTGACAGAAGATAAAACATTTGCATAAAGTCTTACCATGCACGGATGGCAAGGCCGGTGGGGCCGGATTTCCCTTACCACATCACGCAAAGGGGGAATAGAGCAGTCGGCATTTTTCGGTGATCAGGACTTCGAAGCCTATCTGGTTTTATGTCTGAATATAAAGCCGAAATATGGGCGTATTACCTGATGCCAATCACATCCACCTGAAAAACCTGGTCGTCGAAAGAAAAATAGATAAGATGTCCCCGAAACTTATTGATGTTTTTTGCCCCTGAAAACTCAATATTGGCCCTTTTTAGAGGGTGGAATATGAGGATATCCTTTAAATATCAAGTGGTTTTCATGGCCCGACCCGAATCGACAGTCAAATATCCAGTGTCGAAAATGAGACTTGATTTTTTTTTTTTTTCTTTGCTATAGCTTGTTTCGAGCAAAAAGGCGTTTAATAGGCATAAAACGAAACCCCAAACTTATTTTAGGAAGGCGACAGACATGAAAAAGTTGTTTTTATGTACAATGATGGTTTTATTGATGATGACCGGTATCGCCCAAGCGACGTTGACTACGATTGGAACGGCCACGTACGATGATGGATCGGGAGCAAAGGACTACAAGTTGATCTGGGATGATGACAATAACGGTAATTCCTTGGTGTGGTTGGATTATACGAATGCAGAAAATACTTGGCAGGCTCAGAGGGATTGGGCATCAAGTCTGGCTACAGCCCTTACTGTGAATTTGAATGCTGGCTACACCGTAACTTGGGAAGGGACTACCTCCTGGCGGTTGCCGTCTGCAGTGGATGGTTCTTATGATTGGGGTTATGATGGGACCAACACGGCAGGGTATAATATTACCAGTTCCGAGATGGCCCATCTGTATTATGAGGAACTGAAGAATCTGGGGTACTTAGATACATCCGGTAATGAACAACCCGGATCGGGCCTAAATAATACAGGAGATTTTAATAATTTAATAGCGTCGTGGTATTGGTCTGGCACGAATTATGCTTTCGGAACCTCCTACGCCTGGAACTTTTACATGCACCACGGTGGCAAGGACATCCGCAATAAGGCGGATTTTGAATATGGCCTTGCCGTTCGCAGCGGACAAGTTTCAGTCTCTTTGGTACCGGTACCCAGCGCAATCATACTGTTAGGTGCAGGGCTGGTGTGGATTGCCGGGTTAGGTAGAAAAAGCAGAAGAGACGTTTGATGATTTGAATTATTTAATGATTTCAGTAAACTGAGTCTGACTAAATAACGCTTGTGGGCGGGACGAGATTTTCACTCGGCCCGCCCACAATTATTTTTATGGGGGGCTTACCGGGTGCGTTTTACCACCAGCATGGTGGTCTGGTATTCAATAAATTTTTCCAATGTAAAGGATGTGTGGCGTTTTGTTTCTATCCCTTGCATGGCTTATGCACCATGGGGAACTCAAAATAAAACCTGCACGATTCAGGTGCAATGTTGGGGATTACTTGGGCCGGGCATCAACAAGGTTGTTAATTTGAATTCTGAGTGAATCCCGAGGACTCCTTACTTATTTATTTAAATCCTCAGTAACTTACTGAATTATTTTGTTTTTTTGTTTTGGGTCAATGCCTGGGATTCGATAGACCAGGGACGGTCCGTGGCGGTTATATGAAAGTCTCATGACACACAAAACTAACCGAACATCACTGAATCCATTCATAAATTGTTTTACCAAAATCGAAATCATCCGGTTTGTTAATCAAATTATGAGCAGCTTCCGGGAATGGCAGGAAATCGTATCCATATTTTATCGCCCAATCGTGAAGTCTTTTGAATTCAAAAAAGTAATCGTTGCCAGCTGCGGCAACGGCCACTGGCGTTGAAGAAATTTTGGCGGCCTTGAGTTTGAAAAAGGGAATAACCATTTGCCTTATGGCCTTGGCCGATTCGGGCCCAAGTTTTTGGAAATGGGATTCAAGCTCTTTTTTTTGAATATCGTTAAAAAAAAGACGTTGACACATTTCTTCGTTTTTTATTGCTGTTTTGCGACCAAATGTTGCTGCTATTCCAGCTTTAGGTGCATGGCAAAAGTACTTTATGGGCAAAAAAAGACTTCCTCCCATTGCGGGGCAAGGTGCTATTATCACTGATGACAGGGCATCATTTTTTTCTAAAAATTTTTGCACAATGAGCCCGCCCATAGAGTGACCAATTAATATCGGTTTAACGAGGGCTAATTCTTGTATGGAAGATTCAACTTCGGAAACATAATCCATAATCCCAAGGCCAGCGACATTTTCTGATTTCCTGTTCCCATGACCGGGCAAGTCTATGGCATAGCTGGTAAAACCTTTTTGGGCCAGATAGTCCATCAAAGGCTTCCAACACCAAGCACCATGCCAGGCGCCATGGACAAAAAACAACGGAGGGTTAGCACTTTCCCCCACCCCTTTTACTTTTAAAAGCGATTTCATATCCAATCTCCAATCCAAGGTTCATTTGTGCCAGGCTTGTTCAACAATCGGATAGATAGTGATTTGTTCCTCACACGATCTATCCTTATTCATTCGTTTGCCTCATCCTCTAATCGTGAGGTCTTGGCCGGAACACCATATCCCGTCGGGAACAGGAAAGCGAATTGAGCGGTTCAGGATCGTTAAGAATGCTTTTTGGGACAGTTCACGGGCCCCCATGCGTACCAGATGATCGGAGGTGACCTGGCAGTCGATCATATCAAATTTGTAGTTTTCCAGATGGTGGGCTAAGGCCACAAGACAGAGTTTTGATGCATCGGGCTTTCTGCTGAACATGGATTCCCCAAAAAATGAACGGCCGAGGCTTACGCCGTATAAGCCGCCCACCAGGGAATTCCCCTCCCAGGCTTCTATAGAATGGGCCACCCCCATGTGGTGGAGGGCGATATAGGCCTCAATCATCTCATCAACCAGCCAGGTGCCCTGGTCTTTGCCGGGACGGGGCTGGGCACAGGCCATGATGGTTGGCTCAAAAGCAGTGTTTAGTCTGATGTCAAACGGGTGTTTTCTGATTTTCTTTTTCAGGCTTCGCGATACCCTGATTTCGGAAGGGATCAGCACCAGCCGTGGATCAGGAGACCACCAGAGAATGGGCTCACCATGGGAAAACCAGGGAAATATACCGTTTTCGTAGGCAAGTATCAAACGCTGGGGGGAGAGGTCTCCGCCAATACAGAGGAGACCGTCCGATCTTGCCAGCCAGGCCGGCGGAAAGGCCATGCGCTCCGATAATCTGAACAGCGGCATCAGGCCGATTTAAAGTGAAATGTCAGTGCATCATTTCTCATGCCAATGGACAATTTGCCACCCTTTTCAAGACGACCGAACAAAATTTCGTCGGTGAGTTTGTCTTTAATGGTGGTCTGAATGAAGCGTGCCAGGGGGCGTGCGCCAAATTTGGGATCATACCCTTTTTGTGCCAGATGGCGTCTTGCCTTGGCTGAGTAGGTCAGGGTGATCTGTTTGGCCTTGAGCATGGCCTTGAGTTCTCTCATGTTTTTATCCACGATCAGTTCCATGACCTGCTCAGATAGGTGATTAAACTGAACAATGCCGTCCAGCCGGTTTCTAAATTCAGGGCTGAAGGTTTTTTCCACGGCTTTAAATCCCTTCATATCCGCATTGGCGGTCTGGGAACCAAATCCTATGGCGTTGGCACTCATCTCCCTGGCCCCGGCATTGGAGGTCATGATGATGATGACGTTCCTGAAATCGGCGGATTTACCGTTATTGTCGGTTAAGTTGGCATAATCCATGACCTGTAGGAGAATATTATACAGGTCCATGTGGGCCTTTTCGATCTCATCCAAAAGCAGCACCGAGTGGGGATGTTTTCGGATACTGTCCGTAAGAATGCCGCCCTGGTCAAACCCCACATATCCGGGAGGGGCACCGATCAGACGGGAAACGGCATGCTTTTCCATATACTCACTCATGTCAAAGCGAAGGAATTCAATGCCCATGTTTGCGGCCAGCTGTTTGGCAACTTCGGTTTTACCCACACCCGTGGGGCCCATAAACAAAAAGGAGCCAATGGGGCGGTCCGGTGCGGACAGGCCGGCCCGGGAGCGTTTGATGGCGGTGACCAGGGTATGGATGGCATCATCCTGGCCATAAATTACATTAAAGAGTTTGTCGGCAAGAGATTCGAGATTGGCCTTATCTGCCGAGGTGACGCTGCTGACCGGGACCTTGGCAATCTTGGCCACAATGTTTTCAATATCTTTAGTCGTGACGTTTTTGCGTTTTTTACCGCCTTTAAGCCTGAGAAATGCCCCTGTTTCGTCCAGCACATCAATGGCCTTGTCAGGCAAAAACCTGTCATTAATGTATTTGTGGGACAGCTGGGCCGCAGCCTCAATGGTGTTATCTGGATATTTGAGCCCATGGTGGTCTTCGTAGTAGGGCCGAAGGCCTTTGAGGATTTCTGTGGTTTCATCAACAGTGGGTTCTGCGACGTCAATCTTCTCAAATCGGCGGGAAAAGGCACGATCCTTTTCAAAATGATTTTTATACTCTTCATAGGTGGTGGTGCCGATGCACTTGATCTCTCCTGAAGACAGGGCCGGTTTAAGGATGTTGGAGGCGTCCATGGAGCCGGATGTGGTGGCACCGGCACCGACAACGGTATGAATTTCATCAATGACCAGCAGGGCATTGTCTTTTTTCTCCAGGGCGTTGATCACATCTTTGAGCCGCTGTTCAAAGTCCCCCCGATACTTTGTACCGGCCAAAAGCGCACCCATATCCAGGGAATACAGTTCGCAGGTTTCCAGAAGATCGGGAACTGTTTTGCTGTGGATTTTAAGCGCTAAACCTTCGGCTATGGCGGTTTTTCCAACGCCAGGGTCTCCCACCAGAATCGGGTTGTTTTTACGGCGGCGGCAGAGGACCTGCATGATCCGGTCTGTTTCGAGGTCTCTGCCGATGAGCGGATCAATCTTTTTCTCTTCAGCCCGTTTAAGCAAATCGGCAGTAAATGCTGCCAGGGGATCTTTCTTTCTCTGCCGCCTGGGTTTGGGAGGGGCTTGGGGAAACAACTTTCGTCCCTGGTCATCTGTGGGCAGCTCTTTTTTGGCAGGGCCGGCATCGTGGGAGATGTGCTTGAGTACATCCAAGCGGGTAATTCCCTCTGCCTCAAGATAGTAGGCTGCATGGGAGTCTTTTTCCTGGAATATGGAGGCAAGGATATCTCCGAGGTTGACCTCTCGTTTGTCTGCAGACCGGGCATGGTTGATGGCCCGCTGGATCATACGCTGGAACCCGATGGTCTGCTGGAGGACGTATTCTTCCTTGGAGTCTATTTTTGTTAATTTTTCATCAAAGAATTTTTCAAGCTCTTCTTTAATCTGATTGGGACTTCCCCCACATTTTTCAATGGTGTCGGTTCCGTTCTCATGGTTGAGGATAGCGTAAAGAACGTGCTCAACACACACATACTCATGCCTTCTTTTTTTGGCTTCCCGAACGGCAAACCCGAGAGCTGTACTGAGTTCTTTGCTTATCATACCGCGTTACTCCTTTTCCATTGTGCTTTTCAAGGGGAACCCTTTTTCGGCGGCCAGGGTATGGACTGTTTTGACTTTGGTTTCCGCGATTTCCCGTGGATAAATACCGCATAGTCCCTTGCCCTTATGATGTACATTAAGCATGATTTGAGTCGCTTTTTCAAGGGTTTTTCCGAATACTGTCACCAGAATATCCACCACAAATTCCATGGTGGTGTAATCATCATTGTGGAGCAGTACCTTGTACATGGGAGGCCGCCCCCCTTTTTTGTTTGAGGCGGTATCCGGCCTTGTTCTGGATTCCGTTGATGTTGTCATATTTGCTGTTTAGTGACGTTCCAGGTGGTATTGTACTAATTCATACAGCATTTCTTATATTTTTTACCACTGCCGCAGGGGCAAGGATCGTTTCTGCCTACTTTTTTATCGGCCCGTTTTATCGGTTGTTTGGTCGCCGGGCCATCGGCGTGGGAAAACGTTAGATTTTGCTGTTCTTCCTGTCTCATTTCGTCCACCTGGTCCGGTGAGGCGATCTGAATTTTAAACAGGATATCCACCACCTCTTCCTTGATCCTGTGCATCAGACCCTGGAACATGTCAAACCCTTCTTTACGATAGATCCGCAACGGGTCCTGCTGAGCGTATCCGCGCAGACCAATGCCTTCTTTGAGGTGATCCATGGACAGCAGGTGTTCTTTCCATCTGGAATCAACGGTCTGAAGGATGATAAACCGTTCCAGCTGGCGCATCTGTTCCGTGCCGATGAGTCGCTCTTTTTGCTGATAGTGCGCTTTTGCCGCAGTAAAGATGTATTCGCCCATCTGGTCAGCAGAATAGTTTTCTTTCACAGGTTTTTCCATGGATGGGGCTACACTGAACAATTGCTTCACGGCATTGTCCAGGCCGTCAAGATCCCAGTTTTTTATGGGTGCTTTGTCCTGGGCAAATCCATCCACAAGATCGTATGCAAGATCTTCTATCATATCCAGGGTGACTTGCCTGAGGTCTTGGGCTTCAAGGGCCTGGCGGCGTTGACGGTAAATCACTTCACGTTGCTGATTCATGACATCGTCGTATTCGAGCAGATGTTTTCGGATTTCAAAGTTGTGGCCTTCTACCTTGGTCTGGGCGTTTTCAATGGCCTTGGAAATAAACCGGTGTTCGATGTGTTCACCCTCTTCAATGCCTAAACGATCCATAACCGAATGAATGCGGTCGCCGCCAAAAATTCGCAGCAGGTCGTCTTCCAGTGAAAGGTAGAACTGGGAGCTTCCCGGGTCTCCCTGACGGCCGGAGCGTCCTCTAAGCTGATTGTCAATCCGGCGGGATTCGTGGCGAGAGGTCCCCAGGATGTGAAGGCCGCCCAAGGCTTTGACGCCGTCCCCAAGTTTGATGTCCGTACCGCGGCCGGCCATGTTGGTGGAAATGGTGACCGCCCCTTTTTGGCCCGCATTGGCCACAATTTCCGCTTCTGCTTTATGGTGCTTGGCGTTGAGCACATTGTGGGGCACGCCTTTTTTTTTGAGTTTTTTACTCAGGTCTTCGGACACATCAATGGAAATGGTTCCCACCAGCACGGGCTGGCCTTTTCGGTGCAGTTGAATGATCTCTTTGATGGCCGCATCGTATTTTTCTTTCTGGGTTTTGTAGATCAGGTCTGCTTTATCCTCACGAATCATGGGGCGATGGGTGGGAATGACCAGCACATCAAGGTCGTAGATTTTTTTAAACTCAGGCGCTTCAGTCTCTGCCGTACCGGTCATGCCGGACAGCTTGTTGTACATCCTGAAGTAGTTCTGAAAGGTGATGGCGGCCAGGGTCTGGTTTTCATTTTCGATTTTAACCCCTTCTTTGGCTTCCAGGGCTTGGTGCAGGCCTTCGGAGTACCGGCGGCCGCTCATGAGCCGACCTGTGAATTCATCGACAATGACCACCTGATTGTTTTTTACAATGTAATCGGTGTCTCGTTTGAACAGGGTGTGGGCTTTAAGCCCCTGGTTCAGGTGATGCAGAATTTCGATATTGGCAGGATCGTAAAGGTTGTCCACACTCAGCAGCTTCTCTCCCTTTGCGATGCCGTCTTCGGTCAGGGAGACGCTTTTCGACTCTTCGTCCAGGGTGTAATCTATATCTTTTTTAAAGGCCGGGATGATGGTGTTGACCTGGGTATATAGATGGGTGGATTTTTCCGCAGGCCCGGAAATGATCAGCGGGGTTCGGGCTTCGTCAATGAGGATGGAGTCCACCTCGTCCACAATGGCAAAATTCAAAACACCTTGGGCCAGATTTTCGCGCTCAAACTTCATGTTGTCCCGAAGATAGTCAAACCCGAATTCATTGTTGGTACCATAGGTGATATCCGCGGCGTAGGCGATTTTGCGTGCCTGATCATCCATATCATGAAGAATGACCCCAACCGAGAGCCCTAGAAAATTATATATTTGGGCCATCCAGTCGGCATCACGCTGGGCCAGATAATCGTTGACCGTAACGATGTGGACACCTTTGCCAGTCAGGGCATTGAGATAGGCGGGCAGGGTAGACATCAGCGTTTTACCCTCGCCGGTTTTCATCTCTGCGATGGTGCCGTTATGCAGGGCAATCCCGCCGATAAGCTGGACATCAAAGTGTCGCATGCCCAATGTCCGCACCGAGGCTTCCCTGACCAGGGCAAAGGCTTCGGGCAGCAGCGCATTAAGATCCTCACCGTTGGCAAGGCGGTCTTTAAATTCTTGGGTTTTTGCCGGCATTTGTTCATCGGATAATGCCTGCATTTTCGTTTCAAGTGCGTTGATCTGGTTGATGAGTGGTTGTATTTTTTTAAGGATTCGGTCGTTGCTGGAACCAAAAAGTCTTGTAAATAATGTGAATACCATATGAGTATTACCTGTGAGTCCGTGTCATTATGGTGTTAACGTAAAGAATAATACGGTTAAAAGCGCGTCTATATTTTTGTCTGTAAAACATATAAGCATTATTGCCGAAAATGAAATAAAAAAATGTGTTATTGCCCCGACGCATCAAAGACACAAAGGAATGGAGCGGCTGGTTGAAGGGCCATAGGCCTAATTCAAAATATAGTTCATGGGGTTCACAGGGGTGCCGTTAAGGCGAACTTCGTAATGAAGATGGGGGCCAGTCGATTTTCCTGTGTTTCCAAGAGTTGCAATAACATCGCCCCGTTTGACCTTTTGTCCGCGTTTTACCCGAATTTTGTTCAGGTGGGCATACCGGGTGGATTTTCCAAATCCGTGGTCGATGATCACAATATTGCCGTAATGTCTTTTTTTGCCGGCAAAACTAATTTTTCCGTCAGCCGTTGCAACAATTTCAGTGCCTTTCCGATTGGAGATGTCAAGGCCCGAATGAAATCCTCTTTCACCTGTAAATGGCGATTTACGGTGACCAAATGGCGATGTAATCACTCCGCTGACAGGTCTGATGGAGGGGGTTGCGGCCAGGATATTTTTTTTCTTTTCTAATTTGTTGATCAGATCATTGAGATCCAATTCCTTTTTACCAGCTGTCCCATGAACCTGTTTTACTTGCTGGTGCATCTCCCGGATCAATGTGGTGTGACGGGTTTCAATGCTCATCTCATGTTGCAGGAGTGGGGTATCGGGAACGCCACCAATACCAACCAGGCCGGATGCCCCTTGTGTTTCTCCAAGATCTGCGATAATTCTGACCTGCTCTTCGAGTCTTTCGATACTGCGAACCTGCGTTTTGAGCGCTTCAATATCCTGGGCCAGGGCGTGCAACTGAGCGCGCTGAAGTTTGAGTTCTTCGTTTCGCAGGGCCAACGTCTCTTTAAGTCCTTTATTGTCAAAGGCGTGCTGTTTTAACTGGTAATAGTCAAGGCCTAAATAAAACAGCCCAGTGCTGCCGCCGATTACAAGGCAGACCATGGCGATCACGAAGGCGTTACCCAGAGAAAATTCTTTAATATCGGGACGCCCTTCAGAATGAAACCATATTTTGATTCGTTTTTTCATCGTTTCCCTGTTATAGATGAAACCCAGCGTATGTCAAGTTATTTCAGTGCGTACCAAGCCTCTTGATGGTGAAATCAGGTGGATTTTAATGCTGATCCTGGGCCTAAGTTATTTTTTAAATACAACACATGTATGATCTTCCTTGAAAAGTGCCTGATCAATAATTTGTGAGATGGTTTCCCAGTTGCCCCCGGCAAGGCCTGCACCGATTTTGGGATACCCCAGTCGTTTGCCGGTAAACTCTTTTTTTAATAGGGTAAACAAGGTGGAGATGGCGTCATAATCCGCTAAGACACCGCTACCCGCATAGTGAAACTGGGTATACCCGTTGACCACAATGATTGGATGGGCATGGGTGTTCACCAGGGCCTGGGAATAGCTGCCCAGTTTATTTGGGTCCCCGCGGCGCGTCTCTTTATCCGCCGCAAAGGCACTGGGAAAGGTCTCTTTGATCTGATGTGCAATGCCGGCACCCATGGTGCAAAAGCAGTTACATCCATGGACAATGACATCAAAATGTCCGTCCAACGCCAGTTTAATCAGGTCTCCTTGAATATATTTCATTGATCAATGCAGAATTTGACTTAAGAAAAATTGTGTTCTCTCATGTTCCGGGTTTTCAAAGAAATCTATGGGGTTGTTTTCTTCAAGAATCATGCCTTCGTCCATGAGCAATACCCGCTGGGCCACGGTTTTGGCAAATCCCATCTCGTGGGTGACCACAATCATGGTCATGCCTTCCTCACTGAGTTGAACCATAACGTCAAGCACCTCTTTAACCATTTCCGGGTCCAGGGCCGACGTGGGTTCGTCAAAGAGCATCACTTTGGGTTTCATACACAGACTTCGGGCAATGGCCACCCGCTGCTGCTGGCCCCCGGACAGCTGTCCTGGAAATTTATTGGCCTGTTCGGCAATTTTGACCTTTTCCAGGTAGAACATGGCGGTCTCTTCGGCTTCTTTTTTAGGGGTCTTTCTCACCCACATAGGCCCTAAGGTCAGGTTCTGGAGAATGGTGAGGTGGGGAAACAGGTTGAAATGCTGGAATACCATGCCCACTTCGGTCCGTATTGTTTCAATGTTTTTCAGATTGTTGGTCAGTTCAATCCCGTCCACAATGATTTGACCTTTCTGGTGTTCTTCCAGTCGGTTAACACACCGGATCAAGGTGGATTTTCCTGATCCGGAAGGACCGCAGATCACAATCTTTTCCTGCCGCTTCACTTCAAGGTCAATGTCTTTTAATACATGAAAGTCCCCGTACCACTTGTTCAGGCCGCTTATCTGGATGATGCTGTCGTTGTTGTCTTGTGAATCCGTCATGTTAGATTTCATTTTTTTGTGCGCTAAAGAATCGTTGCGCTATCGCAAGTCTGTATTGAGTTTGCACTCTAATCCTTGAACCATTTAATTGGGCAGCCCTCGCCGCAAAGTCACGCTATTTTTAGCATACCACCAAACGAATTAAAAGGTATTTTAACCATGGCCTAAAGCGGCTTCGAGGTTTGTGGCAAGGGGCATTGAGGTATTGCATCTCTCTGGCAGTTTGGGAGGACGTTCCGGCCGTTTTTATAACGGCCACGGGCCGTCCTGGATCTTATCGATACCCAGGCTCAGCCCACAACAAAGATTGAAAGATCTGAGTAACCTACACAGACTTTCTTATAAAATTTAACAGGTAGGGTGGTACTTTTCCATTTTCGTGATTACCTTATCCCTCTAACTTTAGCGTCCGCCGGATATCACAGAAAATGATTCAGGAGAAACCATGGAAATCTGCAAGGAAAGACAGCTCACCGATTACAACCATCTTAATCTGGTGTCGGTGGCGTATCAAGATCGAAACGGAACGGACAAAGAGTGGATTTATGCTTCCAGGGGAAATAAAACACGTCCCGATGCCGTGGTGGTGGTGCCATTTCATCAAACACAAAAGAAATTGGTGCTCATTCGTGAATTTCGAGTTCCCCTGGCAGGGGTACAATATGGGTTCCCGGCCGGGTTGGTAGATACCGGAGAAACCGTATGCGCCGCTGGAAAAAGAGAGTTGTTTGAAGAAACCGGATTGACGGTCACCCGGGTACTGAAAGAAAGTCCACCCGTATTTTCATCCTCGGGTCTGACCGATGAAAGCATCAGTCTTTTGTATGTAAATTGTGACGGAACGCCGTGCCTTAACCACAATGAAGCCTCGGAAGAGATTGAGGTGGTGATGCTTTCCAGAGAAACTGCCACAGGGCTGCTTGCACAGCCGAACATGATGTTTGATGTCAAGTCCTGGATTGTTTTGGAGCGGTTTGCTTCAACAGGAAGTGTGCTCTAACACAATGTTTTCGAACTTTTTATATGTGCTAGTGGCCTTGATGATTTATATCACGGCGGATCTTCTGGATCCCCCTGACACTGTTGGGGGGACAGGCCTTTTTGCCAGTGTGGGTCTGGCGCTGGCATTTGCCGTGGTATGCCGGTTTGCCTTTGGCCGCATAATTCGTCAGGGACGCTCATCTTCGTCGGCGGCACTGGACCGCAAGGTGAGCCAGACCGTCACTCAGTTTTCGGTGTGCGCCATCGTGTTGTTTGCCGGAAATATTTATTTTTTTCGCTTGAATCATCTTGCCGCGCAATTTTTTTTGTTCAAGTGGGTGCCCACCTTGCAGGCCATTGTGTTTTTATCTGTTTTTATCGGATATCTGGCATTGATCTGGGATGGGGCATACCGGATCCAGCGTCGGTATTTTCCTGGTGGTCTTTCCAAAAAAGAGTTTATTGTTTCCAATATCGCCGTTGCTCTTCCTGCACTATTGCCCTGGTGTCTCCTCTCGCTTCTATCGGATCTGTTTGCCGTACTCCCCTTTGACGCGTTGAACCAATTCTTTGCGACCACTACCGGAGAACTGGTTTATATTTTTGTTTTTTTAGCTGCGATTTCTATTTTCGGGCCGGTATTCATCCAGCGGCTTTGGCGCTGCAAGCCACTTCCTATGGGGGATGCCAGGGCAAAGATAGAAGCGGTATGTCGGGGGGCCGGACTGAAATATAATGATATCCTCAGGTGGGAATTGTTCGGCGGGCACATGATCACCGCCGGGGTGATGGGGATTGTGGGACGCTTCAGGTATATTCTGGTGACCCCGGCCCTGCTCAACGCCTTAGATGACGATGAAATTGAAGGGGTGATCCTTCATGAAATTGGTCATGTAAGGTATCATCATATGTTGTTTTATCTCTTATTTTTTTCCGGATTCATTGCCTGCAATTTTGTGTTTTTTGAGCCGCTTTTCCTTTTGCTCTATGCGGCTCAGCCGGTTTACACGGTCTTTGAGGCCTTTGGGGTTTCCATGGGAACTGCCCATGTCGTGCTTGTTTGTGCGGTATTGGTTGGCCTTTTTCTGATCTATTTCAGGCTGATATTCGGATTTTATATGCGGAATTTCGAACGCCAGGCAGACCTTCATGTGTTTGAATTTCAACCCGACCCTTCGGCGTTGATCTCCACCTTTTATAAAATTGCAGCCCTGAGCCGCCAATCCATTGATAAACCCAGCTGGCATCATTACAGTGTTGGAGAACGGATTCGGTTTCTTGAAACATGCCGGAAACTGCCCGCCCAGATTACCCGTCACCATGCCAGGGTCAAACGGCTTGTCTGGATCTATGTGATGGGCGTTGTTGCTGCTTTTTTGTTTGGATACAGAATCAGTTACGGCGATCTGAACGCCCCCTTTGGCCAGTATATTGCCGGTAAAATTCTGGCGCAGGAACTATCATTAGATCCTGAAAATTCAGGCCTGTATGTCATGGTCGGGGATTATTATTACAACGCCCGCATGTACCTTAATGCCATGGATGCCTATGAAAATGTATTGCGCATCGACCCAAAAAACGTCCATGCCCTCAATAATCTGGCCTGGCTTCTGGTGACCTGTCCGGAGGACGGTTTAAGGGATCCGATAAAGGCGCTGAAACTGGCTGAAAACGCATTGGCACTCAGTGAGGAGGCGTTTCTTCTCGATACCTATGCAGAAGCGTTGTTTTTAAACGGGCGAAAGGGAGACGCCCTGGAAGCCGCAACAAAAGCCCTGGCTATGGCAGATGATAAGCGCTCTTACTACGAGGCGCAGGTCAAACGCTTCGAACGTGCCCAAAATAAACAATAAATGCAGGCAGTATGCTTAAGAAGCGTTTCGAGCTTTAGGCCCATGATCAAAATGAAATCGCCCATCTACTTGTCTTTTAAGTTACCCTCGGCGTTACGCCAAAGGACACACATATAACGGCCACGGGCTGCCTCTGCTCTATCGAACCCCAGGCGTTGGCCCACAACAAAACAAGAAAGTAATTCAGTTAAACCAATATGCGTCCTTTGGCGTGCCTTGATGGTGACTTAAAATCCGGCGTATCTGTGGCAGATTTAATTCTGATCATGGGCCTTAAACTCCTCAACGCCCTGATGCATGGTTTTGACAGCCAGCTGGATGCAGTGATGTTTTTTCTCCGGGATACTTTCCAGCGCCTGGAAGACATCGCCGTCATTAATTGCCAGGGCCTCGTCCAATGTCTTTCCCTTGACCAGTTCCACGGTCGCCATGGCGGCTGAAATGGCACCGGCACATCCGGTGATTTCATAGCGCACATCCTCAATGCATTGGTTGTCGTCCAGCTTGATATAAATTTTCATGGTGTCTCCACAAGACCCGACTTTCATGGAAACCTGATCGGCGTCCTCTATGTGACCCATGTATTTTTTTTCAAGGAAATAATCAATTGCAGGTTTTCCAAATCCCGCATCTGATAACATTTTTCGTTCCGCATCCATTGTTTTAATTTCAGTGACCACTTAAACGCTCCCTCACCATGTCCGCCCTGACCAAAACAAAAAAATATTCTACCGGGCATAGATAAAATATTTTTACAGTTCTTAATATTATGTGCCCTCTTAAAGTAAGTGATTTCAGTTTTATGTCAAGGAAAATGAAAGCATAATCACCCAAGAAATTTAAAAAGGCAGATCACTGGTTGTCAGGGGAAGAACCCCTTGATTTTAAAAGGACCAAACATTGTTTGGCGATTTAATTAGTGTTTTTCAAGGATGAAGTTTGGAATAATGCAAATCGTACTTGTGATTATAGTTTGTTATGGTATGCTGTAACTTAATATCTGACTGGCAGTCCTATAGTGTATATCAATTCATTGTTATCTTGGCTAAAGGAGATCAGGTTATGAAAGAGTTGATTAAGTATATCGCCCAGGCATTGGTGGATGACCCTGAACACGTTGACGTCCAGGAGATTAAAGCCCAGCAGACCCTTGTACTTGAACTGCGTGTCGCCAAAGAGGACCTTGGCAAAGTGATTGGTAAAAAAGGACGGACTGCCCAGGCGATGCGGACCATTTTATCGTGCGCTTCAGCCAAAGCGCAAAAGCGGGTCATTTTGGAAATCATAGAATAGGGGAGAACGCTTGTCAGAACAGGCGTGCTTTTCTATATTCCTGCAGCTGAAAAATCAAATGACAGACTATTAAAGCAGGGTCTGGGCGTTGAGGTGCGTCCACCGTTTTTATGTGTGATTTATCTTATCCCTTGTCTGATGTGGGCAGCTTACCCATACAAACATGGGATATTTTTTTGTCTGCTGGCAGACGTTTAATGTAATACTCCAGCTGAAACGCTTTGGATTTTTCCATGAGCGGGCTTTGGGCAACACAGGACACCGGCAGCCTTGACCGGGTATACCTGGCCCCCCGACCGGCATTGTGCCTTCGAATGCGGGCTGCAAGATTATTTGTTACACCGCAGTAGAGGCTGTCGTCCGCGCACCGCAGCAGATACACCTGCCATTGTTTATGGCCGGTGAAATTTTGCGACAATGACATTGAAGGCTCCTGCCAGGTTTGCCAATTCGACGGCATTGGTATCCACACGGGTGCTGTCGGTCGCCATCTCGTCAGCCAGTGTATTCTCTTCTTGAATGGCTGAGGAAACTTGTGTGGATACAACGGATGTCTGATTCACATTTTCATTGATCTCCTGGACACCTTGGGCCGCCTGAACAACATTGCTGGAAATATCTTGGGTGGTGGCGGACTGCGCCGCAATGCCGTCAGCTACAGAAGAAACAATGGCGGTAATGGCTGACACTGATTCTTTTGTCACCCCTTGAACATTGGCAATTTTTTCACTGATGTCTCCAGTTGGATTGGCGGTCTGCTGTGCCAACGCCTTGAGTATCCCCGTAATAATTACGACGATAAATCCCATCGAAGTGAAAATACCCATGGTGTTTTGGGCGTTTTCCCCTGACGTCAACATATTGTCAGACAGTTGTTTGATGCGTGCTCTATGTATTTTCATCAACTCTTTCATCGAATCTCTTGAATACATTCCAAATGAATGGTCTATTGCTGATGGGCAATGTGATCGCGGCTCATTTGAATCAAGGCGCGGACATGATCGTCGTCCAGAGAATAATAAATGATCTTTCCATCCCGGCGGTTTTTGACCACTTTTAACGTTCGTAAAATTCTGAGCTGGTGGGATACCGCAGATTCGCTTTGTTGACAGATCACTGCCAGATCACAGACGCAATGTTCACGGATGAGAAGGGCATTCATAATCTTGAGGCGGGAAGGATCACCCAAGGCTTTAAAGATTTCTGCCATGCCGGTAATAATGTTGTTTGACGGGAGCAAGGTCACTGTGCTGTTGACCTGCTCGGGATTGATACATTTTTCTGAACACACATCCATAAAATCACCTGAGCCTTTAGTGCTATATTTTGAAAAACGGTCACACATGGGTGTTATTATCATGTATCTGGGGCGGATCGTGGAATCCGCCCCCGTAGACGATCTGTTTGACACGCCGTTTCATCCGTACACCCAGGCCCTGCTCAACGAAGTGCCCCGGCTGGATAAACGGAGGGTGGACGTTGCCCCCCTTGAGGGAGAAATCCCCTCCCCGCTGGCCCCCCCAAGTGGATGTCACTTCCCGTTGCTCCCATGCCATGGGTATCTGCAAGGCGAGCGAACCCCAAAACCGAGAAATATTCCCCGGCAGATTCGCCGCCTGCCATCTTGATACGAACAGGTGAGATAGACCCTGGTATTAGAAATCTATCGCGGCAGTCACTGCAAATCGTCTCGGTTCGGCAGCTCTGATACTGCTTCCCATGCTATCTGTGTACCAGTATTTATTATTTAGAACGTTAAAGCACATTGCCTGAAAGGTCACAGGTTTGCCATAAAGTGCGGTCTTATAGCGGAATCCTGCATCTATACGGGACTGGGCCGGTACTTTTTTCTTTCTGCGGCTGCTTGATTCTGCATCATTCGGTGCGGTACTCGTGTACATGTAGCGTCCAATAAAATCCCATGTTTCATTCGCATGGTAGGTAAATCCTAAGGAGCCGTAAAGACGGGGCATACCGCTTTGGCGATTTCCGTCGTAGAATCTGCCGGTATTATAGGTAACCATGTTATTATAAGAGACACCACCGAAAACATCCCATTTTGTGGCGATCCGCCCGGCATAGGTGTATTCAATCCCTTTAAATTCCCGGCCGCCGTTATATCTCAGATATCCGTCATCTGTTTCTACGGCATATTTTGGATTTTTAGATTTATACACGGCTAGCGCATGCATTTGTTTGTCGGTTTGATACTTAAGGCCGACTTCGTTATTCGTCAGAATATAGGGATCAAGCAGTTCGCCTGCATTTTTATAGTCAGATCCGACGCGCTTTCCTTTATGGAAGGTTTCTGAATGGTTGGCGTAGATGGCAAATTGGGGCGTAAATTTATACAACAAACCGTAAGTTGGAACGCTTGCCTTAAACTTATCTTTTTTGACCCAGCCAGTGCCGTCGTGGCGGTATGGCTGATAATTATGGTGATGTACCCCGCCCAAAATAATCAGTTTATCATCAAAAAACTTAATGGTATCCACAACTGAAACCCCTTTTGCTGTGGCCTTGTCATTTAAGGTCAGGCTGCTTTTGGGCATATCAAGATGTTGCCAGGTATTATGCTCGTAGATGTTGCCCTCGATCAAGTCGCTTGAACTTTTACTTCCTTTCCAGCCTTTTTGTGCCGAGCGGTCAGCGCATACCAGGATCATATTGTTGAGATAATCATTTTTGAATTCCCAGCGTAACCCGCCGCCAATATAATTCTTCTGGGATTTTGAAGCACTTCTCCTTATTGTATACTCAAAGTCCCCATCAAAGGATCCGTCCGGATTGAGGAGAAGTATTTTATTGCCGCTGAAACCGATATCCATGGATGTGGGCTTATGGTATTCAGAGGCACCGGCATTCATAAAGACAGAGACGCCGTAAGCCAACTTCTGATCGTAATTTAAAGTGACCATCTTGGATGAATGTTCATTATACTGCCAGCCAGGATAAATATTATTCTGGCCATCTGTCGGGGTGGGAACATAATCCACCACATCATTTCTGAAGCTGCGATTCCCGCCGTTATGTTTTACATGCTCATACCCTGCCAGTAAATTGAAGCTGCTGTTTTGTGTCGTTCTGTCAAAGTTGATAAAGATGTTTTGGGACGCAAGTTTTTCATCATACACAGACGTGCCGCCAGCCTGATGCAAGGCATTGATACGTACGCCGTACGCGTTGTTTTTGCCAAAGCGCCTGCCATAGTCAACGCTTTCGGTCAGATTACTTTTCCCGGAAAAGGTGAGCTTTAGATTTTTTGTCGGTGTTTCTTTTGCCCGTTTACTTACCAGTGAAACCGTACCGCCGCCTGCCATACCGGCAGTGCTGCTGCCAGCGTAAACCAGGTCCGGGCCTGCAACAACCCCGATACGTTCAATAAAGTTTCCCGATGTTTGAAAATCGCCGAGCATTCCGCCCACACCATTGATTTTGACATATCTTGACGGCGTATAAAAACCGCGTATGACGAGAACGTCCTGTCTGCGGCGCACCAAAGGACTTACGGAAATCGCATCAATGAGCTGCTGTCCTGGTGCGGCAAACGTTGTCATCGCTGCTTCGCCAAGCGTATTTGTGTTGATCGGCAAATCCATTGCATTTTTTTCCCCTAGCATATTACCGACAGACGCCTTATTGCCCATAACACCACCGTAGTAACGGTCGCTTGTAACCACGACATCCGGTAGGTTGACACTGTTTTTATCGGCATCGGCGGCGGCATCTCCCACAGCCAGAAGAAAAATAATGCTGCAGCAGCATGCCACTAACATCGCGTTCACCATATTACGTAGATTTTTTTTGCCCCATACCATTTTTTGCCCTCCTTTTTCGAGTCAGCGTTATCGACGGTTACCATTTTTCTAACTCAATCATACGACTCATTTATCCTGCTGCCACTTGCACATAAAAATGACAATAGGATAGGACGTTATTTTTTGTCAAGTAAAGTCATGCTGCGAACAGCATTCGGCCTTTGTCTTACCCTGCTTTAGAGAACTTTAAAACAATATCGCTTTAGGCAAGCGCAGGGCGAATTTCTGCCGTTTCGAGGTGTTCTATTTCCCTGTGACGGGAAGGGGAGACGCCTTTAAGGTCTGTGAAAAAAATTTGCAAGGGGTCTCCATGGGAAACAAAAAGGATGGTTTGGTTTTTATGTGTGGATTCAATATGACAGATCAGGGCCTGTATCCGTTTCAGAACCGCATCCACGCTTTCCACCCCATGGGGGGGCGGGGATATGCCTTGGGCATCAGCGTGCCAGACAGTTGGGTAGTTTTCGTCTCCGGTGAGTTCCCAATCCCCGAAAAAGCGTTCTCGAAGTTGTGGAACATAAATGATACCGTTTCGTGAAGCCAGATGTGCCGCTACAATCTGAGCGGTCTCTTTGGCCCGTTTAAAGTCTGAAGAATAGACGCGGGTGTTTTGATCCAGCCCCTGGAAACTGGCAATGCTGGCTTTCGCCTGGGCTTTGCCGGTGTCTGTTAGACCATATCCTGAAATGCCGTTTTTTGGACTGGACACAATGATCTTTTCCAGGTTTGCCAGGCTTTGGCCATGGCGCATGACAACATAATGGTTTTTAACCGTATCCCAATCCATTATTTTTCTTTTTCAATCAAACCTTTTACAAACCAGCGCTGCATGAACAGCACCACCAGTACCGGTGGCAGCATTACCAGCAAGGCACCGCCCAATGCAATATTCCATTCAGGCAGATCATCGGCCTGGGGAATCAGTCCCTGCAGGCCAATGACGGCAGTGGTCATTTTGGCGTTGGTGGTGACCAGCAGGGGCCACAAGTATTGGTTGTATCCATACACAAATTCAATCACGACCAGGGCGGCAATATTGGTTTTGGACAGGGGGAACAGGATTTTTCTGAAAAAGGTCATGGGGGTGGCACCATCAATTTTCGCCGCCTCGCACAGCTCTTCGGGAATGGTCAGGAAGAACTGCCGGAACAAAAATGTACAAGTGGCCGATGCGATCAAAGGAAAGATCAAGCCGGTGTAGGAATCCAGCAGGCTCCAGTTCAAAGTCAGGGTAAAGGTGTGACCTGTGAACCAGGACACCACCCCGTTGAGGTGAAAAAGGTCCCAGATGGCCTGAATCGGGGACAATACATTGGCCGCCATCTCGTAGGTGGGCAGAATTCTGACTTCCACCGGCAGCATCAAGGTGCAGAAGACGGAGGCAAACGCAATTTTTCGGAATTTGTAGTCAAAGTAGACAATGGAAAATGCACCAATCATGGACACGCAGATTTTACCAAAGGTGATGCCCGTCGCCATGATAAATGAGTTGGTGATCTGTGTGCCTAAGTCACCGCGGGTCCAGGCCGCTTTCATGTTGATAAGGAATTGGTCGCCGGGGATCAAGGGCATGGGCACCCGGGACACTTCATCTAGGGGCAGGGTGGCGGCGATCAAACTATAAAGGATGGGAAATCCAACAATAAGAATGCCGACCATCAAAAATGCATAGGTTAAAACATCGAGGATGGGGGTTCGTTCTACCATAATCGTTATCCGCTATATTGTACCTTCTTTTCCATAAATTTAAACTGGAGGAAGGTGATCAAAATGATCAAAGACATCAGCACGACGGATTGGGCTGAGGAGGCGCCTAAGTTCAAGCCCACAAAGCCATCCTGGTAGACCTTGTACACCAGAATATTGGTTGAACCGCCAGGGCCGCCCTGGGTAACGGTGTGGATGATGCCGAAGGTTTCAAAAAAAGAGTAGATGATATTCATTACCGTGAGAAAGAAAAATGTGGGGGAGAGTAAGGGTAGGGTAATGGTCCAAAATCGTCTAAAAGGGCCGGCCCCGTCAATGGCCGCGGCTTCTATCAAGGATTTTGGAATGGCCTGCATGCCCGCCACAAAAAAGACAAAGTTGTAAGACACCTCTTTCCATGCACTGGCCATGACGATCATGATCATGGCATCGGTGCCGTAAAGCACTGGGTTCCAGTCGATCCCCAGCCCTTTTTTAATGGCAATGGCCACAATGCCGTAAGAGGGATGGAGAAGGAACAGCCACATGATGCCTGAAATCGCCGGGGCCACAGCATAGGGCCAGATCAGCAGGGTTCTTACCAGGGCTTTGGCTTTCAGTGCACGGTTGGCCATGGCCGCAATAAACAGTCCTAAAGCAATGGAAACAGCGGCTGTGGCAATGCTGAAAATAAAGGTGATGCCAATGGATTTTAAATAGAGTGGATCGGTGAACAATTCAATGTAATTGTAAAACCAAACAAAGGACGACTGTCTGCCAAAGGGATCGGAGAGTAAAAAAGACTGCATAATGCCCTGGATCGCCGGCCAGTAGAAAAAGGTCACAGTGACCAGGATCTGGGGGAGGATCAACAGGTAGGGCAGAGATCTGGATTGAAAAAAAGATCGTTTAATCATAATCTTAACAGGGGCCAAACCTGAACAAAAGCCGGTCAGATAGGTGGGTTCTAAGGGCTGACCGGCTTTTGAGTGAAGGCTTATTTATATGTCTTTGCAAAGGTTGCAAGTTGAATATTGCCTCGTTTTACGGCATCGTCCAATGCCTGTTGGGGTGTTTTTTTACCATTCCAGACCATCTCAAGTTCTTCGTTGATAATGTTCCGAATCTGTACAAAGTATCCAAGGCGCAACCCCCGTGAAATTTTGGTGGGGATGGCACGGTTCAGCTGGATGATGCCGACTTCTTGAAGGGGATTGGCCGCGTAATACCCTTTGGTTTTAAGGTTTTCATAGGCATCAATGGTGATGGGAAAATAACCCGTTTCTTTGTGCCAATATTCCTGCATCTCGTTGGAGGCCAAAAATTTCAAGAAAGCGGCAACCCCTTTGTACTCTTCCTCGGTGTGGCCGTTGAGTACCCAAAGGGAAGCCCCCCCAATGATTGAGTTCTGCGCATTGGTTCCGGCTTCGATGGGAAGTGGCGCGGCATCCCATTTAAAATCCTTGACCGCTTTTTTGAGCTTAGCAATCCCTGAAATGGAATCAATGTATATGGCAGCGTTCTGGGCAATAAATTCAGATTTGGGTCCTTGGTATTTTTGGCCACCATACATGAAGCGTTTATCATCGGCCCAGGATTTGAGCTGGGTGATGTGTTTGACCACAAGTGGATTGTTGATTTCAAGTTGGCAATCCAGGCCTTCGTAGCCATTGGCCAGGGAGGCAAATGCGGTATTATGGATGGCAGAATAGTTCTCAATCTGGGTCCAGGACTGCCATGCTGTTACCATACCGGCGGGCGCAATGCCTTTCTCAACCAGAGTCTGAGTGATGTCGCCCAATTCATCCCAGGTGATGGGATCGGTTTTGGACAATGGTGGGATGCCGGCTTTTTCAAACATATCCACGTTGTAGTACATGATGGGCGTGGAGGAGTTAAACGGCATGGACATGAGGTTGCCGTCGGCATTCATGTAGTAGGACAATACCGCTTGGAGATAGCGGTTCCAGTCGATGTCGTACCCGGTATCTTCCATGAGTTTAAATACGGGATACACCGCACCCGAAAGCATCATGGTCTGGGTACCCACTTCAAACACCTGGAGAATGTGGGGCTGCTTTTTGGCACGGAATGCGGCCACCCCGGCATTCATGGTTTCATCATAGTTGCCTTTGAAGGTACCGACCACTTTGTAGTCGGACTGGGAGCCGTTGAATTCATGGATCATTTTTTCAACGACGTCACCCCGGGCACTTCTCATGGCATGCCACCAGTTGATGATAATGGGTTCTTTTTCTGCTGACGGCTGAGGCATTGCTTGATGGTCCTGATTGCCCGCGGTGGCATGTTCTTGAGGTGCGGGACGCTCTTGCTTGGGTGTATCCGCTGTGGCGGTATCCTCTTTGGGGTGTTCGCCGCATGCTGCAAATAAAAAAAGACTGACACCCAGAATTGTCATGATGTTGAATATGACCTTCATGGACAGTTTCATACGCATTCTCCTAAAATTCGAATTGGTCATTATTACGGTCATGGGCCGATTTGGTTTTTCATCAAGCGTTGCCCACAACAAACAAGGAAAGGGTCCGATGGGGTTGCATCGGTCTTTCATATTAAATTCCCTGTTTAATTGGATCTGTGTAAGGTGTCAAGATTTAATTAAATCCTAAGGAAATTTAAAAAAAGAATTGCTTATTCCAGGGTTTTAATGTTTATTGTGTCAACATGTTGAAAATAGGTAAAGTAGTATTTTTTGGGGCGTTACATGGCTGAATTAAAATTTAAAAACCTGGTTAAGACATACGGTAAAACACAGGTGGTCCATGGACTTGATCTGGAAATAAAAGATAAGGAATTTCTGGTGCTGGTCGGGCCGTCTGGCTGCGGCAAGTCAACCCTGCTTCGGATGGTGGCCGGCCTTGAGGAAATTTCCGGCGGTACGATTTCCATCAACGGTACAGTGGTGAATGACATTGCCCCTAAAGACCGGGGGCTGGCCATGGTGTTCCAAAACTATGCCCTGTATCCCCATATGAATGTGTTCGACAATATGTCTTTTGGGTTGAAGCTGAGCAAAAGGCCCAAAGAAGAGATCCGACAGCGGGTGGAAGAGGTTGCCGCCATCCTGGGGCTGGAAGACCTGCTCATGAGAAAACCCCACGAGTTGTCCGGAGGACAGCGGCAGCGGGTTGCCATGGGACGGGCCATGGTTCGAAAACCCTCGATTTTTCTCTTTGATGAACCCTTATCCAACCTGGATGCCAAGTTGAGAATTCAGATGCGTGCAGAGATTAAAATGCTGCATCAGCGGGTGAGGTCCACCGTTATCTATGTGACCCATGATCAGGTGGAGGCCATGACCTTGGCGGATCGCATTGTGGTACTCAAAGACGGATATATCGAACAGGTCGGTACGCCTTTGGAACTGTTTTCAACACCCGCCAATACTTTTGTGGCCGGGTTTATTGGGACGCCGCCCATGAATCTTGTGAATTGTACGATTGTCCAAGAAGACGGCGGGGTTTTTGCGGCCTTTGACTCGGGCCTGAAAATTCCAGTGCCGTCACGGGATGGCCGCCCGCTCAAAGCCGGCACCAAAGCCGTGATGGGGCTGAGGGCTGAAGAGATTGTTCCCACCAAAACTGCCGGAAAAGGCCCCACAGCCTGGCAGTGCGAGGGCCAGGTGCTGGTGGCCGAACCATTGGGCAGTGAAACCTATCTGCACATGGATATTAACGGGGTCAAACTGATGTCAAAGAGCGAAGGAAAGAAAACCTACATCCCAGGAGACACGATTCCTTTGTCCATGAACCTGAGGGAACTGCACCTGTTTGATGCAGACACGACCCAGGTGATTTATTGATGCCCGGCTGTTAATGTTTGGGGCTCAAAGTTAAGGGTGGTGAAATAATCATCCATGGTTTCGGCACGGCGGATCAGCTGGACCGTGCCGTCGGCCTTCAACAGCAGTTCCTTGGGCCGCAACTGCCCGTTATAGTTAAAGCCCATGGCATGACCGTGGGCGCCGGTGTCGTGAATGATAAGGATATCTCCTTCATCGGTGTCGGGCAATTCCCGCTGGATGGCAAATTTATCATTGTTTTCGCACAGTCCCCCCACCACATCGACCGGTTTGAGCGGCAGCCCTTCTTCTTTGCCTGGAATATGGATATGGTGGTAGGCGTTATACATGCCAGGCCGCATAAGGGCCGACATGGAGGCATCGACACCAACATATTTTCTGTAGATATCTTTGTGGTTGATGACAGTGGTCACCAGGGCGCCATGGGGCCCTGTAATGTACCGGCCGCTTTCCATGTACAGCTGTGGGACCCATCCATTTTTGTTTTCAAACGCGGCAAAGGCGGTCACAATTCCTTGTGCCATGGCCTGGATATCGAATTGCGGCGCATCCGGATAATAGGGAATCCCTAACCCGCCACCGATGTTGATGAATTCAAATCTGATGCCCAGTTTCCCGTTGAGTGTGGTGATGATTTCCAGAAGCATATTGGTTGTATCAATCATATACTGATGGTTCAATTCGTTGGATGCCAGCATGGTATGAATACCGAATCGCTTTACCCCGGCGTCCACAGCCAGTTCATAGGCCCGGATCACCTGCTCACTGCTCACGCCGTATTTGGATTCAAGCGGGTTGCCGATAATGTTGTTGCCACTGCGTTGTGCCCCGGGATTGTAACGAAAGCAGAGCCGTTCGGGCACCTGGGGCAGCTTGGGCAGCAGGGAAATATCGTCCAGATTCAGGATACACCCACCGTTGTCCAGGGCCGCGATAAACTGAGATTGGCTGGTGTTGTTGGAGGTGAACATGATCTCATCGCCAACACTGCCCACCTTTCGGGCCAAGGCCAGTTCCGGTATAGAGGAGCAGTCAAAACCAAAGCCCTTGGATTTTAAGATTTCCATGATGGTTGGGTTGGGCAGGGCCTTTACGGCAAAAAACTCTTTGAATCCATTTAACGGTGCAAATGCGGTATTCAATGTATCACAGGTGTTGAGAATGCCAGTTTCATCGTAAATATGAAATGGGGTTCCAAATATACGGACAATTTGCTTTAGAATGGGGTGTAATCGGTTTTTAAAATGGGGTGACATTGGCATGGTGTTGGTTCCTTTTAAATGCTTTCCGGCAGCTTAATTTTGGCGCTTTCTTTAAACGTGGACAAGGCGATGGCGGTTCGGGTGGCGGCAACGTGTTTGATACCGGCAATTTTATTTCTTATGATTTCGCCCAGTTCATGGTTTGACGCACTCTTGATTTTGGCCATCAGAATATCGTCGCCGGCGAGGTAATGAACTTCTTGCACCTCCTCAATGGCAGACAGGATTTCGCCGACAGTGTTTATGTTTGAAGGCGATGTGACTTTAACCTGGATAAAGGCGGTCATGGCGCAATCGAACGTCTCAGGATTCAGCCGGACTTCGTATCCCTGGATAACGCCCCGGACTTCAAGCTTTTTGATCCGCTCAAGCACTGCAGAAGGTGCCATCCCAATGGTTCTGGCCACTTCAACATTGGGAATCCGTGCCTTTTTTTGTAAAATCTTAAGGATTTGGAGATCTGTTTTATCCACTTTTTTTATCTCTATTCAGTTTATTTATGGTATGGGACTATATCACACATATTAAGTATGATATTCATAATTTTATTGTTTGTAAAGAATTTTATTCTTATAAAAATGCATATTTTAGAATAATATTCTAAATATGTTTAAATATTTTAAATTTTCTGTGTTTTGATTGTAGTTGCTAAAATAAACGCTTTCGTATAAAGTGAATGAAATTTTCTCAAGCGATCAACAGCAGGCTAATTTTTCATGGATAAAAATAACGTCAAAATTCTGGTAGTGGACGATGAAGAAGGCATTCAATGTGTCATTGAAGGATATTTTCAAAAAAAGGGGTATGAAGTTTACACCGCAGGTAACGGGGTCGAAGCGCTGAAGATCCTCAATCGTGTAGAAATTAATTGTATTTTTACAGATATTGATATGCCGATTATGGATGGTCTGGAACTGGCCGAACAAGTACGCCTGATCGAAAGCTCACTTCCTGTGGTGGTGATGACCGGTTGTCCCTCCCTGGAAAATTCCATACAAACCCTTAAAAACGGTGTTGTGGATTATCTGATCAAACCGATAAATCTCGAACAGATGGAGTTGACCCTGACCCGTATTCTAAAAGAACGTGAGTACTTTGTAGAGAATTTGATCCTGAAAGAAGAGATTAAGCGTCAGAAGCGGCTGCATCAACTCAATGAAGAGCTGCTTCGCCGGGTTGAAGAGGTAAATACCCTGAACCGGGTGATGGAGGATTTTGCCGCTATCAACTCAAGCTATGATATGTACAATAAAATTGTAGAGTTAGGGGTGGAAGAACTCAAGGCCGATCAAAGTTTTTTCCATATCTATTCCGAGGATGGCAATTGCCTTGTTATGGTGGCCGAATCAAGTGTGGGGAACAGCAGTAATCCCACACTGAAATTATACGGCAAAGATATTCCGGAACCGGTCAAGGCCTTTATTCTGACATCGTTAAAAAAGGGGCATTCTCCCTGTCTGATCGCCGGGGCAGGGCGCCCGGATATCATGGGAGAGCCCATACGCTCCTTTATGAGCGTCCCGTTGAAAATTAGGGATAAAGTGTTTGGTGTCGCATCGGCTTACATCTTTGAAGCGGGGCGTGATTTTAGCGAACAGGATCTCTATTACATGAGTTTCATTGCCCAGAAAGCGGCCTTTGCCATTGAAAATATTGCCCTTTACGAAAATATCTATGAAAATCTTTTTTCAACCCTTTTTGCATTTGTTACAGCATTGGAGGCCCGTGATCAGTATACCCATAAACATTCTGCCCGGGTGTCCAAATATGCCCAGCTGATTGCAGAAGAGATGGGGTGCAGTGAAGAAGAACTTGATGTCATTGATGTGGCGGGCAGTCTTCATGACATCGGAAAAATCGGCATACCGGACGATATCCTTTTGAAACCAGGACGACTTACCTCTGAGGAGTATGAAACAATTAAATCTCATCCGGTGATTGGCGCAGATATTATCGGTAAACTTGGACTTTGGAACCGCGAAAAGGAAATTATTCGTCACCACCACGAACGGTTTGACGGTAAAGGATATCCAGACGGGCTGAAAGGTCATCAAATCCCAAAACTTGCCAGGATCCTAGCTGTGGCAGATTGTTATGATGCCATGGCTTCAGATCGATCCTACCGTAAAAAAATGGATAAAGAGGTGGTGGTTGAGATTATCCGCGACAATGCCGGCACACAGTTTGATCCTGAGGTGGTTGAGGTGTTTTTACGTATCTCCGACCATGGGTTCCTTTAAGCTTTTTTATCGATGCGTTCACGCTTCATGAAATATCCGTGTTTAATGGCTTGAGACTAAAATTAAAATATGATAATTATATAACAGATTTAATTTCTAAAAAGATCTTGGATAGGCAGAATCCACTTTAAGCTGACGATTCCCAACCTAGGGTAAAGCAGTTATGGGGAATGCAGGCACGTTACCATCATGGATGCTGATCCCACATAGCGGCCACGGGCCGTCCCTGGTCTATTGATATCCAGGCACAGCCCACAACAAAATTTGAAAGATCTGAGTGAATTAAACGGACTTTCTTATAAAAAATATCGTTCGTTACACAGCTATGAGAAAAGCTAAAATCAAGAGACTTGGAGGGAAATTGGCGTGGATGTGAAATTGATCAATCCGTTTATCAACGCAACCATTAATGTTCTGGAAACGATGGCATTCATGACGGTGGATGCAGGTAAACCCTATCTGAAAAAGGGAAATCTTGCGGTGGGCGACGTGAGCGGCGTCATTGGATTGACCGGCGTGGCCAATGGCACGATTGCCGTTACCTTTGAAGAGCATTGTATATTGGCTGTGGTTTCCAATATGCTCGGCGAAAAAATGGATACCCTGAATGAGGATATTGCAGATGCCGTGGGAGAGCTGACCAATATGATTTCAGGCCAGGCCAGAAAAGAGCTGGAGGAAGTCGGGAAAGTGTTTAAGGCCGCCATTCCATCCGTAATCACAGGAAAAAATCATAGCATTAAGCACTATGTGGATGGGCCTAAAATCGCCATACCGTTTAAAACCAAGGGCGGTAAATTTACGATTGAAGTGTGTTTTGACAGGTAGAACAGGGGATTGAACCCGATGAAGGAGGAAAATGTGGCAATGGACACATCTATCAAAGTGCTGGTAGTTGACGATTTCGCAACCATGCGCCGTATTTTAAAGAACATATTAAAACAGCTTGGTTTTAAAAATTTGGTGGAAGCTGATGATGGCGCTACGGCATGGGGGGTTTTGGAAGCCCAGGATATTGACTTGATCATATCGGATTGGAATATGCCTAAGATGACTGGCCTGGAATTGTTGAAAAAAGTACGTGCCAGCGCAAAGTACAAAGAAATCCCTTTTCTTATGGTCACAGCGGAAGCTCAGAAGCAGAACGTTATTGAAGCCGTTCAGGCCGGTGTCTCAAACTATGTTGTGAAACCGTTTACGGCAGAATCCATTTCAGAAAAACTGGAAAAAGTTCTCAAATGAGCCTGGCAATCATGGCTGGGCCTGCAGAAACAGAAATGCCCGCATTTGACCGTACGGGTATAGCCGGTGGCAGCAGAGGACTCCTTGATGTACTTGAGCGGGCAAGGAAGGTGGCCAAGTCAGATGCTGCTGTGCTGATCACCGGGGAAAGTGGTACGGGCAAAGAGTTGATCGCAAGGGCCATTCATCGAAACTCCCGGCGAAAAAATGGCCCTATGGTGGTTATTAATTGCGGCGCCATTCCCGGCGAACTGCTTGAAAGTGAATTGTTTGGTCATGAAAAGGGCGCCTTTACCGGGGCCTACCGTGCCCGGACCGGCCGTTTTGAAATTGCTGACCAAGGAACGATTTTTCTGGATGAAATTGGAGATATGAGTCCGGAACTCCAGGTCAAGCTGCTCAGGGCCATCCAGGAAAAGCAGTTTGAAAGAGTGGGGGGCAGCAAGACCATTGAGGTGGATATTCGTGTGATTTCAGCCACCAACAAAGATCTTCGATCCGCCATTGAGAGGGGTACCTTCAGAGAGGATCTATACTATCGTCTTAATGTTATCCCTATCCGAATTTTGCCCCTGCGGGAGCGAAGGGAGGATATCATGCCCCTGGTGGATCATTTCCAGGAGATTCTGGCCAGACGTTACGACGACTATCGTCCCAAAGCGTTTTCACCAGAAGCGATAGATAAACTGATGGATTACGAATGGCCTGGTAATATACGTGAACTTGAAAATATGGTGGAACGGATTTCGGTGCTGGTGGAAGACGACAGGGTCGGGGTCGCCCACCTGCCCGCCTGTATGTCTGATCGCCCCGCCCCTCAGGGCCTGCCGTCTTCGGTATCGGTGTTACAGAATGATGTGGGCTTTGCCCAGGCCGTGGAATTATATCAGACGTCCCTGATCACTCACGCATTGAACACAACGGGATGGGTAAAGGCGCGAGCCGCTGAAATGTTGAAAATGAACCGCACCACATTGGTGGAAAAAATCAAGAAATTGAACATCGAGCCAGAAGATGAAATGCCGGTTTTTTGACGCTGCCGACGGATTTCCTTCTTTTTTTTTATATGAAAGTCCGATGCAAACCCATTCGGTTCTTTCTATATTTGTTGTGGGCGAACCAAGGTGAAAAACCAGGCCCGCCCGTGGCGGTTAAGATCTTTCAATCTTTGTTGTGGGCGAACCGAGTCGAAAAAAACGGTCGGCCCATGGCCGTTATTTTTTCCTTTTGTCTTGACATGGCGCCTAAATCAAACCATCCAGCATAGTGCGTGATGCCAGTCGGTTCTCAATATCGGGTTCCGATTGTCTGTGATTGTAGCATGGCATATTACTTGCATTTTTTATTCTCTAACAATTAACCCCCAGGGATTAAAATATGTTATGAGAAAATTAGCCTCCCCATCTGCGGATCAATTCATGCCCATGGACTTATATGAAGGCCTGTGTAATTTGCTTAGATCTTTCAATTTTTGTTGTGGGCTGTGCCTTGGTGTTGACAGACCCAGGGCGGCCCGTGGCCGTTCTATGAAAGCCTGTGTAACTCACTCAGATCTTTTAAATTTTGTTGGGGGGTGTGCCGGGGTATCAATAGACCAGAGACGGCCCGTGGCCGTTATATTAAAGGCATTGGCATGTTTGATCCTTTGCGTTTGGTTGCCTGGTACGGCCATGGCCAGGTCTGCCCTCATAAAGAATATTGTCATTGAAACAGCACCATTGTCCGTTGCGTTTGATGTGACAGGCAAGGTGCCGGTAAAAGTGATTCAGCTCAGCGACAAGGAGGTACTGGTTGCACTGAAAAACGTGACACTGGGTCGGGGCGTCAAGGTGAGGGGGAAAAACAATCCGGCCCTGGCCTCCGTGAATGTTGAATCCCTTGATGGGAATGTTTTGGCTGTGATGGTGACGACCAAAAGGGCCTGCGGCAAAATAAATTCGTCATTCAATGCTGAAAATACCCGATTCACCGTGATGCTTGAGAAGGGGCCAACCCGTGCCGCCAATCGTCCCTTGAAAAAGACGGTCAAACCATTGCCGGTGGCAAACAATGTGCAACCTGACCTGGCCATATCGACAGCTAAAATAAAACCAGTGTCCCCGAAAGTTGACACATCAAAGCGCAATATCCTGCCGTCACCAACGCCAGGGGCCGCATCTGAGCGGCCTTCAATCCCTTTGCCTGAACCACAGATTGACACGCGTCAAAAGGTCGTACCCAATGGAAAAGTCGCTGGAAAATTCGCCCCCACAGCCAAGGGAAACAAGAGTACCAAGGTGCCGTTGGTGTATGAACCGCCCCAACGGACCCATAGCGCGTTTAAGGGGGATATCGGTGATATTTACCGGGGTGAAGATCCCATGGGATGTGGATCTAAAGTTTTGGACCGTGCATTGGTGCTTCTCAAAAAAGCTCTTTTCAATGATGCATATAAACTTTTGGACCGCTATCTGTTCCAGGAAAATTCCGCCTGCCTGGAGCAGGTATCATTTCTGAAAGCCTATGCGTATTACAAAAGCATAGCGGACGATGATGATACCAAATTGATTACCGCCCAGCGGATGTTTCAGGATGCGCTGGTGTCCTATTCTAAATCCGTGTATCGTCCCTTTGCCTACGCTGCCATGGGTATCATAGGGTTCCGGTTGCAAAACAGTGCCGCAGCACAAGGGTATTTGAATATCGTGCAAAAGGTGTATCCGGATTACACGGGTATGCCGGAAGTCGAGTATTATCTTGCCCGCATATACGATGAAAACGGGTATATAGACAAAGCGATGCGCCTGTATAAAAAAGTATTCCAATCGCCGGTGGATAATAGTTATATCACCGATGCTGGTTTGGGATACGGCAAAGCGCTGTTTAAAAAGCACAGATATTTTGATGCACTGAGCGTACTGAACTATGTGGTGAAAAACGATATTAAAAAGGTCTATGAAACATCGGATCTGCTTTTGTATATCGGGGATGCCAGCTTTGAACTTGGGATGAGCAAAAGTGCCAGAGATAACTATATCCGGCTGCTGAACCTGTTTCCGGATATCCCCAATCGGGATATGCTGCTTTCAAAGGTGGGAGATGCCTTTGGCATGGAAAACAGGGATGAAAAAGCAATGGAAATCTATGAGTTGGTCAGGGAAAAATTCCCAGACACCCCGGGATATATCAATGCCTCCATTGGGATCGCCCGTTACCTTAAAACCGATCCTGAAAAAATTGAGATTTACCAGATGGTGAAAAACCGGTTTCCTGATCATACCTATGCCAGAATTGCCATGATGCGATTGGCGGAAATTTATAAGAAACAGGGTGAATACGATAAGTGTATCCAGGAGATTGAAGAACTGCTCTCCACCCATCCCCGGGGGCTGCGGTATGAGGCGGTCAAATTGATGCAGGAGGCATACGAGGCGCTTTTTAAAGATCAGCTTAAACACGATGAATACACCTCGGTGCTGAACCGGTATGAGAGAGAGTCTGTTAAACTGGATAGAATGAGCAGCCGGCTGATTGCATACCAGGTGGGGATGGCCTACCTTGAGGCGGACTTATACGAAGAGGCATTTAATCAATTGATTTCTGCCTATAAACGGTATAAACGACATAAAAGACCCCCAATGCTTCTCTACGGCCTTGGAAAGGCCATGGATGAATCGGGCAGGGATGAGGATGCGTTGAAATTATTGACCGCTTTTGTCAAAAAGTTCCCTGGAAATGATGCCAGGGCCGATGCGTTGACCCGAATGGGACAGATTTATGTGGAAAAAGATGCGTCGGCAAAGGCCGATGCGCAGTTTAAAAAGGCCTATGCTGCAGCCAAAAGTGATTATCAACGGGCAGGCATCCTGACGGCCCATGCAAAATTGTATAAAAAGACGGGTAACTTGACAAAAGCGGCCGATCTTATAGGGAAGGCCGCCAAGGCATATGCTGCGGCCAAAGGGAATCACTACCAGGCGTTGACCACGTCTTATAAGGCCCTGGGAGACACCTGTCTGGCCATGAAATCCTATGTCAGGGCGGCCCAGGCTTATGCCAAGGCCCTGGATTTTTCCAAAGGAGATCGGGTCAGAGCCAATATAGGATTCCTTTTGGGAGACGCATACCAGAAGGGAAATGTGTTGGATAAAGCCAAACAAACCTTTGCGCATGTGGCCCAAACCTATGATTCCGTATGGGCAAGATTGGCAAAACAGCGGTTGACAAGCCTTGAACTGGCCGATCAGATGATTAACTCCTAAAGGATCAACAGCCATAAGATGCCTGGACAGCGATTATTTCTGATTATTGAAACGCCCAAAAACAGGATGGCCTATACCGCTTTGTTTGAGGAAATGGGGTTCTTGGTTGACGCGGTCCCCGATGGAGGGGATGCGTTAAAATACCTTGAAGACAACCTTCCCCGGATTGTGGTCGCCGATGAAACCACGCCTGATTTCGATGCAGTGGATTTTTTGAAACGGGCAGGGGAGATTGCTCCGAAAACCCGGGTCATCATTATCACCCCGGCGCCCGACGTGGATGGTGCGGTGACATTGATGAAGCTGGGTGCTGTGGATTATCTCATGCAGCCGCTGGATCACCAGCAGCTGGCGTTGAGTGTGAAAAAGGCATTGGCCATGGCGCCGTCCTCCGAATCGCCCAAGGCGCCTGCCGCATCGCCAAAGGCGCCTGCTGCCGTTCCAAAAAAGACGATGGGAAAAAAATCCTTGAACATCATCACGAACCATCCAGGGATCACCCAATTATTGAGCTTGGCAGAGCGGGTGGCAGATTCTTCCGCATCCGTGCTGATCCAAGGTGAAAGCGGCACAGGTAAGGAGTTGTTCGCCAGGTTCCTGCATGAAAAAAGCGGCCGCAGCGGCATGCCCTTTATTGCTGTTAATTGTGCGGCCCTGCCGGAAAATCTTCTTGAAAGCGAGCTGTTCGGCCATGAAAAAGGGGCATTTACAGGGGCGGTATCCCGGAAAATCGGGAAATTTGAGCTGGCGGACACAGGCACACTGTTTTTGGACGAGATCACGGAAATGCAGTTTCATCTCCAGGCCAAGTTGCTGCGTGTGATTCAAGAAAAGATGGTGGATCGGGTGGGGGGCACCCAGGCTGTGGCCGTGGATGTGCGGATCATTGCCACGACAAACAGGGATGCCAAAGCCGCAGTTGACCAGCAGACCTTCCGGGAAGATTTGTTTTATCGCCTCAATACCATTCCTCTGATCATTCCGCCGTTACGGGATCGCGGCAACGATATCGCCTTGCTCAGTGCGTATTTTATTAAAAAATATTGTCGGATTGACGGTCGCAATGTCAAGGGATTGACGCCAGAGGCCGAAGCGGTGCTTTCAGGGCACCCATTCCCTGGCAATGTCAGAGAACTGGAAAATATCATTCACAGGGCAGTGTTGTTGGCCCAGTCCGATCATATTACGCCCCAGGATCTGCTCATGGACGCCGATGCGACTGTCGTCGTCCCTGATGGGTTTGAAACATCCCAAGGCAGCACCCTCAACCTTTCCTCCGGCTCTTTAAAGGAGATGGAGCAGAAAATGATATTCAAAACCCTGGATCAGACCGAGGGCAATAGAACTCATGCGGCCAAAATATTAGGGATCAGCGTAAGAACCTTGAGAAATAAGCTCAACGAATATAAAGCCCAGACTTCATAGCTGAACGGCATGTAATTTGCATTATATCTTTCCAATTCATTTAAACCTGCTTCGGAGGGTCGGGGCGGCGTCATAACACGGGAGATACGCAAAGATGGCAGATTCAAGAATTTATGGGCGAACCCACCAGATGATCGCAAAAAGCCTGGATATTTCAGCCAAACGCCACAATCTTATTGCAAGTAATATCGCCAATATGGACACCATTGGGTACACGCCCAGTGACATTGATTTCCAAAGTGCCCTGAATCGGGCCATGGCAGGGCCGCCGCCCGACTATCTTGATAAAACCCACGAAAAACACCTGTCGCCCAATCATGGCCGTTCCCCTTACGACGTCCGCGGCGAGGACAATGAAGATGTGGATATTTACCATTTGGATTCGGTGAATATTGATACGGAAATGATGAACCTCATGGAAAACAATGTAAAATACAAAGCCACCATAGAAATGTTGCTGAGGAAAATGGCCATTCTCAATTATGCCATTGATGAGGGAGGTAAATAAATGATGGATTTAATGAATGCGGCAAAAATCAGCGGGACGGCACTTGCCGCGAACCGGACGAAATTAAACGTTATCGCAGAAAATCTGGCCAATGTAGACACCACCCGCACCAAAGAAGGGGGGCCGTATCGGCGTAAGATGGTGGTATTCAAGGGCGAGGATATCAATTCAAAGACCTTTGACACCGTGATCCAGAAAAAAATGAAAAAGAAATTGACCGGGGAAATTGAGATTTCGCCCATCGAACTGGGCGGCGATACCAGGCCCAATGATGGAAACGGGGTGACTGTGGAAAAAATTGTCCGATCCCAGGAGGATTTCGCCCTGGTTTACAATCCAGCCCATCCCGATGCGGATCCAGATACGGGATATGTGAAGATGCCCAACGTGGATCACCTCACCGAAATCGCAGACATGATGGTGGCCCGACGAAGTTATGAGGCCAGTGTGACCGCCTTATCCACCACTAAGGATTTGGTGGCCAAGGCACTTGAGATTGGAAAATAAGTCGGACGGTTACCTGGGTCAAAACGACCGGGAAAATAATGCCAGGAAAGGAAAGCGATCATGATAGATAAAATTGGTGATACCGGAAAAGCGACCTTACACCGGGAACCCATGCACAGCAAAGTGGAACGGCGCAGCCCCGAGTTTTCCCAGCGTCTGAAATCCGCTGTGTTGGAAGTCAACACCAATCAGCATCAGGCAGACCATGCTGTTGAAGCCGTGATTCAAGGACGGATGGGTATCCATGAAGGCATGATGGCGCTGGGCAAGGCCAACACCACCCTTAAAGTGCTGGCACAGGTCAGGGGAAAAGCCATGGCAGCGTATAATGAAATTATGCGCATGCAGATTTAAATTTTTATAATAAAATCTTAGTAACTTTCTGAATTTTTTTTGTTTTGTTGTGGGTCGAGCCTTGGTGTCGATAGACCAGGGACGGCCCGTGGCCGTATAAGGAGCGCCGGGTGTTATGAACCCTGTTGTCGAAAGAATTATTACCACCTTTAAAGAGATGTCTCTGGTTCGAAAACTCTTGTTGGGAGGGGTTGCCCTCTCTGTGGTTGCTGGATTTACAACGATGTTCATCTGGAACAATCAAACCACGTTTAAAGCCGCATATACTGGATTGACAAGGGAAGATGCCGCCGCCGTGGTGGAGAATCTCAAGTCATCCAAGACCCCATACAAGATCGCTGGTGACGGTACCACCATTATGGTGCCCGAAACCAAGGTGTATGATGTCCGCCTGGCAATGGCCAAAGAGGGGATCCCTAAAGGGGGTGGCGTTGGATATGAAATTTTTGATAAAACCGAATTTGGCACGACCGAGTTTGTCCAGAAGATCAACAAGAAACGGGCATTGCAAGGTGAATTATCACGGACCATCAAGGCATTTGACGAAGTGAAAAATGCCAGGGTTATGATTGTCCTGCCCAAAGAATCGGTGTTTGTGGAAGAAACCAAACAGCCGTCGGCCTCCATTCTGTTGGAACTTAACAGTGATCTGGATCAAGAAAAAGTGGCCGCCATCGCCCATTTGGTGGCGTCTGCGGTTCAGGATCTCACCCCGAAACTGGTGACCATCGTGGATACGGCCGGCCGAATTTTGTTTGAGGGGAAATCAGAGGAAGAGCAGGCACAGATCAACGCAGAGAATCTGGCCGATGCCCAATACCAGTATAAGGTAAGATTCGAGGAGAACCTGACCCACCGGATCCAGACCATGCTTGAGCGCATCGTGGGCAAAGATAAGGCCATTGTTCGGGTGACCTCAGAAATGGATTTCTCCAAGAACAATATGAACGAAGAGATCTATGACCCCTTTGAGCGCGGCGGCGAGTTTATCAGGAGCCGGAAAAATAAAGCTGAAAAGGTGTTGCAGGTCACCGATGCTGTAGGGATTCCGTCCAGCGTGAACCCCATCACCGATGCGTCTCTCACTGGGGACCAAACCAATGAGCGGGTGAACAAAAGCGATGACACGGTCAACTATGAAATTTCCAGACGGGTAAGGGAAACCCAGAAACCCATGGCCACATTGACGCGGCTTTCGGTGGCTGCGGTGGTGGATGGGCGCTATGAGGTCAAAACCAATGAGAACGGTGAAACAACCCGTACCTATGTGCCCAGAACCGCCGAGGAAATGAACCAGTTTAAAAGTATCGTGATCAATGCCATGGGATATAACGAAGAACGCAGCGACCAGGTATCCATGGAATGCTTTCCGTTTGCCCCCATCGGAGCCCTTGAAGCGGCCGAACCCAAGCTGGCAGGTTGGCAGAAACTGCAAAAAGACTGGGGCCGTTTAGTGGGTAATATTCTGCTTGTTTTGGTCTTGTTTTTGTTTATTATCCGCCCCATCATCAAAACGGTCCGGGACATCAAGGTCACTGTGGAACAAGAAGCGTTGCCGTCACCTGAAGACGTTGCCCTTCTTGAAGAGGAAGAAAAACCGCCCAGTTTTGAACAGATGGATGCGGATCAGCAGCGTGAATACTTAGATCAGATGACAGAAGCAGAAAAAGAGGCGTTTTTGAAGGATATGACGCCCAGCGAACGTTCCGCCTACCTGGCCAATATGCCGTCTTCTGAAAAGGCAAAATTATATGCCAAACAGGATCTTGTTAAGACTGTAAACATCATTAAAGGCTGGGTCAGTGAATCTGTTGAAGAAAAAGAGGAGGATTAACCCATGGCCGAAACCCAGGAAACGAAAAAATTAACCGGCTGCCATAAGGCTGCGGTGTTTCTGATGGTGATGGGAGAAGACTATACCACGGCGGTGTTCGAGAAAATGTCGGAAAAAGAAATCGCGGATATCGCCTTTGAAATGTCCAAAATAGATCACATCACGCCGGAGATGGTCAAAGATATCTCACAAGAGTTTGTCGCAAAATTTGAAGGAGAGACCAAGATGATCATCGAGGGGGATACCTTTATCAAAAATGTGGTCTCTAAAACCCTTAAAGGAGAGGAAGCCAGGGCCATTTTGGACGATCTGGAAAAGAAAAAGCAGGATAAACCCTTTATCTGGAGCCGTAACGTCAATGTGGGCACCCTGTCTGCCTATGTGGAAGGGGAGCATCCCCAGACCATTGCCATGATTCTGGCACATATGCCCAGTGATATTGCATCAGAGATCATGATGAGTCTTCCCGACGATCAAAAAGGGGATATTGGTATGAGAGTTGCCCGTCTCGGGCAGATTTCCGACGATGTGGTTCGGGATGTGGATCGGGCCTTGAAATACGAATTGTCCGGTGCGGTTGGCCCTGGTGGAAAAGCCGGCGGTCTGGAAGTCCTGGTGGAAATCATCAATGGGGTGGATAAAGCCACGGAAGATCTGGTCATGGAATATGTGGAAGAAGACGATGCAGAAATGGCCAACGAGATTCGGAACCTCATGTTTGTATTTGAAGATCTCACCAATATCGATGATGGTGCCATGAGAGAAATTTTGAAGAAGGTTGAAGGCCAGCAGCTCACCTATGCCTTGAAAACCGCTACTGAAGAGATGAAAGAAAAGATTTTTTCCAATCTTTCCCAGAGGGCCGGTGAAATGCTTAAAGATGATCTTGAGGCCATGGGGCCGGTGCGCCTTGCTGAGGTAGAAGAGGCTCAGCAGGCCGTGATCCGCTCTGCCAAGGAGCTTGAGGCTGACGGCACCATCACCCTGGGCAAAGGAAAGGATGATGTCCTTGTCTAATTTAGACCCACCAAACCCGGTGGATGAGGAAAACGAGGGCTTTACGCCCATGGATCCCGGGCGCCTTGATACCTTTGAGGCAGAAGTATCCGGTAAAACGCCTGATACCCCGCCGAATTATGAACGATTCAAACTACTGGTTGATCCTTTGGAATTTTCGACCGAAAAAGCGGATGGCTTTGAAGCGTTAGATATCCTTGGGGATGATATTGCGGATGATCCGTTTGCCCCCTTGATCAAAGGTGCTGGTATTGCATCGCCCTTACCGTCCAAGGATGCCGAGGCATCAAATTCTGAGGGATCCCATCCCCCTGAGGTTGACGCCCCTGCTGAGAAAACCCCTGAAGAGATAGGATTTGAGCAGGGGTTTGAAACGGGAAAGGCCCAGGGCTTTGAAACGGGGCGGGCTGAAGGGCACGCCCAAGGATTTGACGAAGGCCTTGAAAAGGGAAGGCGTCAGGGGATAGAAGAGGGAAACGCCCAAGGGGTGGAAGCGGGACATCAGGAGGGCCTTGCCCAGGGCTTGGAAGCGGCCCAGGCACAGGTTGCCGCCGAAGCACAAGAGATTTTGATCCCCCTCAAAGAAAGCCTTCAGACTGCGGATCAGTTGTTGGAACGAATGCTGGCCCGGTATGAAGGACAGATTTTGGAATTGGTTCAAAAAATCGCCCAAAAGGTGGTGGGGGCCATCGTGGATACCGATGACGAGGTGGTTCGCCATGCCATCATGGATGCCTTGAACAGCCTGACCGCACCGGAAGAGATTACACTGAATGTTTCCACTGAGGATTATGAATATGTGGAAATGATCAAAGACGCCTTTTTTCAAGGGGTGGCCTCGTTGAACCATATCGCCGTGAATTCAGATCCCATGATTCCCAAAGGCGGCTGCCGGATTGAAAGTGCTGGTGCCGTGATTTCAACTGATCCCGAATCCAAACTGGCCGCTGTATATGATGCGGTTGCAAAGGTCCCCCGGTCATGAGAGAATCCATTTTGGACACCGTCGATTTTTCACCCTACGTGAATGCGGTGGACGAGGCCAGGGTCATTGTGCCCGAGGGCCGTATCACCCAGGTGATCGGTTTGATTGCCGAGGGCGACAGCCTGGGATTGGGGGTGGGGGGCGTCTGCAAGATTGTCAACGATCAAGGTCTGGCCGTGATGGCCGAGGTGGTCGGGTTTAAAGGCGAAAAGGCCTTGTTTATGCCCTTTGGGGATATGCGGGGCATCAGCCTGGGCAGCCGGGTTCTGCCTGTGGCATCGTCTCCCATGGTGAACGTTTCCGATGCCATGCTGGGCCGGGTGGTGGATGGCATGGGCCATCCCATTGACAATAAAGGGCCCATTCCAAAAGGGTATCTCTATTACCTGTACGGGAAGCCTTTGGGTCCTTTGACGCGCAAATCCATTGACACACCGTTGGATGTGGGGGTGGGTGCCATCAATGCCATGATCACCCTGGGCCGGGGGCAGCGTATTGCCATCATGGCCGGCTCCGGCGTGGGTAAAAGTGTGCTTATGGGAATGATCACCAAACACACCAGCGCCGATGTGGTGGTCATCGGGCTCATCGGAGAACGGGGCCGGGAGGTAAAGGATTTTGTTGAAAATACCCTGGGGCCAGACGGTCTCAAGCGGGCCGTTGTGGTTGCTGCAACCTCTGATTCGCCCCCGTTGACGCGTATGAGAGGGGCATATTTGGCCACCACCATTGCTGAATATTTCCGGGATCAGGGGCAGCATGTGCTGCTCATGGTAGATTCCATTACCCGATTTGCCATGTCCTCAAGGGATGTGGGACTGGCAGCTGGAGAACCCCCCACCACAAAGGGATACACCCCTTCATTTTTTGTTCAGATTCCCATCTTACTGGAACGGGCCGGCTGCCTGGAAAGCGGCGGCTCCATCACTGGCATTTATACGACCCTGGTGGAGGGGGACGACTTGAATGATCCGGTGGGGGATACTGTCCGGTCCATTGTGGATGGCCACATTGTGTTATCCCGGGACCTGGCCAACCGGGGTCATTATCCGGCCATTGATGTCATGGCCAGCGTGTCCAGGGTGATGCGGGATGTTTGTGCCAAATCCCATATGGACGTCCGGGATAACGCCGTGAATATCCTGTCCGCATACCAACGGGTGGAAGATATGATCAATATTGGCGCCTATGTGGACGGCTCTGATCCGGTTGTGGATCAGGCCAAACGGATTGTTCCCCGGATCAATCAGTTTCTGCAGCAGTCGATCACCCAAAAGATGGATTTTAATGCAAGCATTGCAGGATTGAACGCTGCTGTTGAGGGACAAGGGACATGAAGCGTTTTGAATTTGAATTGGAATCTTTGCTCAATTACAAGGGGCATCTGGAACAGGTGGCCCAGCGGGAAATGGCCCGTGCACAGGCGGCGTTCACCGATTGCGAACAGCGGATTCTTGATTTAAACGGGGAACGTCACACCTGGGTGATGCATTTGGACACCCGGGTGCTGCAAGGGATCACGGCAGCTGAGTTTCAAGGCCTTCAGGGGTTTATCCAGGCGTTGGCGCAATCCATTGAAACAGAGACACACAATAAAGCCGCACTTAAAAAACGCTTGGATGAAAAACGCAACCTCTTAACACAACGAACCATTGAAAAAAAAGCCCTTACCCGTCTGCGAGAGAAACGGTTCCAGGACTATTTACAGGAAATGCGCCGGGAGGAACAAAAAGCGCTGGATGAAATTTGCGCCGTAAAAACGGCAAGGGAGGCCTTAAATGACCATGCGTAAATTATTAATACTGGGTGCGGCGGCCCTTTTTATGACCTCTTTTTTTCTTGGGCGGACACGTATCAGCGATTTTGTTGGGCCGGTGTCCATTGCGGCGGCTGCCGATGAAAAGACCAAAGACGCGCCAGCCAAGGCGGGAGCGGCGAAAGAGGGCGCGGAAAAGGCGGGAGAGGCGGACGAAGCAGACAAGGAAACGCCGTGTCCAGAGTGCCCAGAATGTCCAGACCCGGCTAAAGTGGTGCTCAGGGGGTTGGCAGAAAAAAAAGAGGCGGTTGAAACAGCCCTGGCTGCCTTGGCGCAGGAGCGAAAAGAGCTGGAAACCTACGAAGGGCAAATTGATGAAAAGCTGGCGGCCTTGAAGGTGCTCAAAGCTCAAATTGCCGATGATATGGCCCGGCTCAAGGAAAAAAAGACACAGCAGCAGCAGAAAAAAGAGGCTGCGTTTGAATCAAAAATGAACCGACTGGTGAAAATGTATGCCGGTATGAAGCCCAAGGCGGCGGCGGCCATTGTCAATGAAATGGAACTTGGGGTGGCCCAGGAGATCTTTTCACGCATGCGCGAGGCATCCGCTGCCCAGATTCTTTCCTTTGTGGACTCGGCCAAAGCCGCCAAAATCAGCGAGCGCCTGGCCTTTAAAAAACGATAGCAGCTTGGAAACAATGAAACATCAAATTATCAGGCCTTAGGCCCATGATCAGAATTAAATCTGCCACAGATACGCTAGATTTTAAGTCACCATCAAGGCACGCCAAAGGACGCATATTGGGTTATATGTGTCCTTTGGCGTAACGCCGAGGGTGATTTAAAAGACAAGTAGATGGGCGATTTTATTTTGATCATGGGCCTTAATTCTCCCTCAACTTTAACTTCAGTTGTTCATAGGCGGTTTTTGCGGCTTCCAGCTGTCCTGTTTCAAGGTAACAATCCCCCATTTTTTTGAGCAGATTGACGTTTTCCGGCAATTTGGTAAAGCAGTTTTCATAGGCCATGATGGCATCCTGAAATTGTCCGGCATCTTTTAGCGTATCTCCAATGGTTTCCCAGTATTTGGCAAATGTGATATCCAACTCAATGGCGGTGTGTAATGCCGTGATTCCGCTGTCAAACGCTTGGGCCAGAAAACAGGTGTCAATGACCTGGGTATGGCGCACTGGATCATCAGGGGCCAGGGATAACGCGGTGTTGAAGCATTCCAAGGCTGCGCCATAGTCTTTTTTATCTCGTAAAATCAATCCCTGTGCGCTAAACAGTTTTGTCTTCAACGGTACAGATATCGCATCTAATGTCTGATGCTGTGAGGTTAAAAATGCAAACCAGTCAGTGATAATGTCCAAAGATTCTGTGTGCTGGACATGTCCCGACGCTGTATTTTCCATGATGTCCAAGGCAGTGTGTAAAATCTCTTCTGCTGCCTGGATCAGGTTCGGGTGGTCTGGGCAATGCATTAATCCTTTTTTGGTAACATACCGCATACTGGCATCGCGATGGGGCAGGGTTTTAAAATGACGGACAAACGCATCGTATTGATCCCCCATGTCGTGTTGAAAGGCTTGTATTTGTTCAGACACAGCGGGTGAAATCGTCTGTGCCCGCTCAAAGGCGGCCTGGGCACTTTTAAACGCATTCAATTGCTGGTCAATGCATCCTTTTAAGAAAAACGCGGTTGCAGAATCAGGGGTCTCCTTGCACAACGCATCCACAATGGGTTCGGCCAGCCGATACGCGTGTGACTGGGTATACAGGCGTCCTAAAGCCAGGCGATCCGCTGCTGTCGCGGTGCCCCGGTTCATTCGGGACAGCAGGCTCGCTTCTTTATTCCAAAAAGAGATCACCTGTTTCAGGTGTTTGGCAAAAAATCCAACGGTTTCCTTTCTGACCCGGTTGATGTCCATCAGCCTGTATATATTTTGCTCGAGCCATTCCAGGTATTTCATTGGATCATCTTCAAGCCGACTGATGGCGTGCTTTTGTCGCTCACTGTGTTTCAAGCCTTCAAGCGTGATCTCTTCCAGAAGTTCCCAGATATCTTTGGTATGATCCAGTGCGGCATGGTATGTGTCTATCTTATTGATTTTTCCCTGTATGCTTTTAGACAGCATGTTAAAATTTTTAATCAGAGAGGGCTTTTTCTTTAATTTTTTTAACTCGTTAACTACCGATCGGCTCAAGGTATCTGATTTTTGAATTAATTTGCCGACTTTATCAGTGGTCTTGAGCATTTGTTTGAATTTATTTTCGGCGGTGGTCGTATCCAGGCGGTCAAGAGACGCATAACATGTGTTCAGCCGCCCATTGATACCGGCGGGATCTGTACAATAAGTATCAATCACGGTCATGAGCGGCATGGGCGTGGTACCTTCAATATGGGCGCCCCCTTCGGTGGCATTGATAAACTCAATGGCAGAGTGTGCGATCACTTGTTCAAAGTGCAATTTCATACTCAAAAAGCCACGATCCGTCCGCAACAGACTGCCGTCCACTCCCTTTACCGTCAATTCATTTGGGGCTTTTGTGTCATTTTTAACCGGATTACTGCCATGCAATACCGTTCCCTTTGCATGGGACGCGTCACTGGGGTATGCCAGATCCTGCCCCATGAAAATGATGGGGTTACACCCCAGCATTTCTGCGGCAATCAGGTTCAGATGGGCAACCGTATTGGCGCCTCTGTTTACCGTTTTCCCCCCCAGCAATGTGTTCAGCCACAGGTCAACGGGTTTGGCGGTAAATGTCCAAAAAATATGTTTTGCCGGGAACAGCGTTGCCGTTCGAATATTCACATTTGACGAACAGATTAAAGAGATCGCTTTATCCCGGATCTGATGGATATGGTCCGCAAATTTTTCAAAGGTCAAATTATTGGGGTCGATGCTGCAAATAAAATGGGGGATAATCTCATGTTTCAGCAATACCGGCAGCACCGTATCCGCAGCAATGATCACGGCAGCATCGTTGATATTTTTTAAAAGGTGAACGTTTTTGTCCAAAGACGGCCCGCCTGCCACCAGAATGGCCGGTGTATTTGAAAACTGACCTTGAATCTGTTCAAAAAGATGACCATGCGAAATGGTGTGAAAATGTGTCAACCGATTGCTTAGAAACTGCCAGCCCAGGGTTTTATTTGTTGTACCTTCCACATTGAGCCGACTCATGAAATTGTATAGCTCTTTTTTTAAATCACCATACCCCTCAGGGTCCAATTGAAAGGACACCAGGTGATCTAAAATTCTTGAATCTTCCAATTGTATGGTTTTTGATGCCTTGTTCAGTGCAATGGGGATGGGGATATTTTGTCCGATTCTAAGGCTTACCCGGCCATCTTTAAATACAGATGTCAAATCAACCAAATGCAACGCCTGGATAAAAACGCCCGGATCCAGTTCAAACAGAGCCAATTGCTGAAGTGCGGGACGTTGCTGTAAAATTTCAAGGCAGCCATATCCCAGGCCAAATCCCAGGATGGCCACAAATCCCGTGTCGTCTTCGGGGATTCGGTGAAGGAAATTTGTGCCATCAATGTTGGGATTGTCAGGATTGTGAAGATAGACAGTATCGCCCTCAGAATTTTTAAATTGCAGGTTGGCGAACCCGTCCGCAGAAAAGCAGGGTTCTCCTGATGGCGGCACATCCCCTGTATTAATTTCAGCCCATACTTTGGGGTGATACGCTTTTAGAGCCGCTACATTGGACAAATATACATCAGTGCTGCCGTGGGCCATATCATTTTTCTCCACAGTTCTTTTTGAGTTCTCGATATAGAAAATCTTTCAAGCCTGTTGCCGATGGCGTCTGGGATAAATCGTTGGCAAGGTGTTGATCATACATCGACTGGTAAATGTTGGTGGCGTTGGATGTACCAAACAGGGCACCACCTTCCAGGGTATCGCGCATCTCGTCTAAAAGTTTTTTTAAAAATATGGCTTCAAATCCTTCGCAGGCCTCTTTCAGGGCCTGGTCGTCTTTGGGCGTTGCAGCCTTGTTTTTAAGTGTGTCCACAGGCATTTCAGTCCGGATGAGATTCAATGCATTCAAATTGACGGTCATGGGTTTACCCCTTTCCTTTGGCTATTTTTATATGAACGTCTTTGTAATTCAATCAGATTTTTCAATTTTTGTTGTGGGCCAACGCCTGGGATTCGATAGACCAGAGGCGGCCCGTGGCCGTAAAGGCCATTGGTCAATCGGATCGTTAAATGAGACTAAATGATTTCTATCTCGGCTTGCAGTGCGCCGGCAACCTTGATCCCTTCCAGGATACTGATCAGATCTCGGGGTTTAACGCCAAGGGCGTTAAGGCCGCGGACCAGTTCTCCAATGGTGGTGTTGCCGTCAAGCATCATGACCCGATCACCCTTGGGGGCGTCCGATCTGCCTGCGGGCGGGGCCCCCTCAATGGTGACGGAGAGATCGCCGTGGGCCACGGCCACGGTGGAGATGGTGACATCACTGCCAATTACCACGGTGCCGGTGCGCTCGTTGATCACAACTTTAGCGGGTGCGTCCGGGATGACCGAAAGGGTTTCCAGGTCGGCGATAAATTCTGCAACCCGTTCTTTTCTCATATTTTCAGGGATGGTCAAGCGAAGGGCGCTGGCATCCAGAAGCCGGGCAATGCCTTGACCCAATGCAATGTTAATCGTATCGGCCATTCGGCGGGCCGTGGTAAAATCCGGGCGAAACAGGGAGAGAGTCAGGGTGGTTTTGCCGTCCAGCCTGAAGGGGATTTCCCGTTCCACAGTGGCGCCATTGACGATGCGGGCCACCTGGAGATGGCTGTCACGGTTGCCGACACCGGCAGGAATCGCAAGGCTGACAGCGCCCTGGGCCAGGGCGTAGACTTTGCCGTCCACTCCCTTGAGGGGGGTTAACAGCAAGGTGCCGCCTTTAAGGCTTTTGGCATCCCCCAGGGAAGATACGGTAATGTCCATGCGATCGCCGATTCTGGCAAAGGGTTTGATCTGTGTTGTAATCATCACCGATGCCACATTTTTAACACTGGGATTGCCGCTGTCCCGGATATTCATTTTATTCATCATATTTTTCAGGGATTGGGTGGTAAAGCTGACACTGCTTTTGTCGCCGGTGCCGTTGAGGCCCACCACCAATCCGTAGCCAGTGAGCTGGTTGGAACGAATGCCCTGAATGGCTGCCAAATCCTTGATTCTTGCGGATTGGGCCGCCGAGGGGACCATTAAGCAAATGGTAAAGATTAAAAGGGGTTGACTGATGAACCGTGTGAGTATGGGGGACATGGCAAATGCTTCCTTTTGTATAACCGCCACGGGCGGACTTGGTTTTTCGCCTCGGTTCGCCCACAACAAAGATAGAAAGAACCGAATGGGTTTGCATCGGACTTTCATATAAAACGACCACGGGCCGTCCCTGGTCTATCGAATCCCAGGCACCGCCCACACCTAAAATTGAAAAAAATCTGAGTAAGTTACACAGACTTTCATGTAAAAAAAGACCGTGTTTAAGGTCAGGGGCCACAGTGGTGATTACCAGGGCCACAGATTGTCTATAATACGCGTTCCCCAGCCAGGTTTTTGCTTATCAGACAGGGCGCCTTTACCATAGTATTCGATTCTGGCATCGGCCAAATAGGTAGACTGGACCCGGTTGGTGGCAGAGATGTCCTGGGGACGGATGATACCAGACACCATAAGATACTGGACCTCTTGGTCCACTTTCATGGCACGCCGGCCAAAAAGACTCAGGTTTCCATTGGGCAGCACTTCCACCACACGGGCAGTGATGGAGGCGGTGACCTGACCGGTACGGTCGCTTGAGGCCTTCCCGGCAACGGAATTATTGAAACTTGTATTAATCAAGGGGGCAGCGCTGCCGCCGCCTAAATGGGTCTCATGTCCCAGAATATTCAAGGTCGGGTTGGCAATGTTCATGGAAGAGGTTCGTTTGCCAGCGGAGTTGACGCCCATTTTGGAACTTGAATTTTCTACAATATCCACAATCACCGTGTCCCCTACATGGTTGGCCCGGGTATCCGTGAACATGGAGCCGCGGCTGTCATTCCACAAAGACCCTTCCGAGGGGCGGCCTGCGGTAAAATTCTGGGGTATGGGTGCTGGCGGCATGGCCTCAGACGCCGGGGGAATGACCGCCATCTGCGGTGCTCCCCCCCCGGCACAACCAATGACCAAGACACACGCTGATATCAGGATGTATTTTAAGGGATTCAAGTGAGTAACGAAAAGTAACATAACGCCCCCTGTTTTTTATATGAAAGTTTCAGTAACTTACTGAATTGATTTCTTGTTTTGTTGTGGGCCAACGCCTGGGATTCGATAGATCAGGGACGGCCCGTGGCCGTTTATAAGAAAGTCTGTGTAGGTTACTCAGATCTTTCAATCTTTGTTGTGGGCTGTGCCTGGGTATCGATAAGACCCAGGACGGCCCGTGGCCGTAAGATTTTTAAAACACCACTTCCACGGTGGCTGCAGTCTTAGCAATCCCCCGGACCAATTTGCCCGAGAGGCGGTTTTCCACCTTCAGCGGCTGTCCCTTGAAGCCATCTTCCAGAGCGATGCCCGACGTTTCGATTTTCAAGGCGTTTGATCGAACCACCAAAGAGACCACATCCCCTTTACGAATCAGCGGCAGCGGTGCCAGCCACCCTGCTTGGATCGGGCTGCCCTTTTTGACCCCCCTTTTCAGACGGCAGTCCTCAAAAGATGCCATATCCCTGACCACTGAAGGGGACAACGTGAACATATCCTTTTTTACCAGAACGAGATCTGACGCACGAAGGGCACTGCCCATTTTCATATTTTTTTTCGTGCAGGGCACCATCTCATACCCTGCCACCTGTCCACGGATTCTCAGGGTATCCACTTTCCGGTGATCCACCATCACTGCCAGGGGAAAATTCAACTTTCCCTGGCGGTCAACTTTCAGCGGCGCCAATAGATTGAATTCAAGTCGGCCTGCCGGATAAACATCGTCAGTCTGAATCCTGAGCGCTTTAATTTCATATTCCCTGCCCAAAAAATAGTCGTCCAGCCATTGCACCACCCGGTCACGGATCTGCTGCTCGGAGATTTTTTGGTGGGCTTGTTTGACATAGACCTTATCCGGTGAGACCAACTGAATTTTTCCGGGCAGATCCTGTCCTGTGCGAATCCGGGATTCAATTTTATTCCGGGCCAGGGTTTTTATTTTGCCAGGTTGGGGGGATCGGCCAAAAGAGATATTTTCAAGTACATCACGGATAAAAGCAATGGCCTCAATATCGGCAATCTCACCCAGACGAATTTGCGCCCCGTGCACTTCTGAGAATTCATGAACAATTATTTTAGACACCCCGGGTTTGATTTGTTCAGCAAGGCCGGGCGTGCAGCAAAACGCAATCCCTAAAAGGATCAGCAGATAAAAGAGGATGTTAAAATTTCGTTGCATTGCGCTACCGTTTAAGCCCGTTGGCGGTACTCAGCATGGAATCTGCTGTCTGAATGGATTTGGAATTGGCTTCGTAGGCACGCTGGCCCACTATCATATTGACCATCTCTTCCACCACAGAAACATTGGACATTTCCAGCCAGTTGTTCAGCAGGGTACCGGAGCCATTTTCACCCGGCGTCACCTCGTTGGGTTCCCCGGACGCCTCTGTGGGAATAAACAGATTCTGCCCTTGAGCCGAAAGACCGGCGGGATTGATAAACGTTGTGATCAGGACATTGGCTGTGGCAAGCACTTGCTCATTTTCATCATATGCGGTAAAGGTGCCGTTATTTTGAAGGACCACATTAATGGTTTCCAAGGGGACGGCAATCTCCGGCTGAAGCCGGTCTCCATTGGGTGTGGTGATAAATCCTTCACTGTCCAACGTAAAATTTCCAGCCCGGGTATAGTGGTCTGTGTCTCCGTGCAGCACCCTGAAAAAACCATTGCCCTGGATGGCAAAATCAAATGGCTTGTCCGTCTGGACATGATCGCCCTGGGTAAATATTTTTTGGGCACTGGCGGTTTTTACCCCCATGCCGATCTCTATGCCCGACGGCACCTGACCGCCGCCAGGGGTGGTCTGCCCTGCCACCAGCATGGTGCGGTACATCAAATCTTCAAAATTGGCTCTTGTTTTTTTAAACCCGGTGGTGCTGGCGTTGGCAAGGTTATTGGCCACCACATCGGTCTGGGTTTGCTGGGCATTCATCCCGGTTGCAGCGGAGTAAAGGGATCGTATCATTTAAATTTCTCCTGGTTTTTTAGGAACACCCCATGCACCTTCTTTTTCAATACGTTCATGGGGTGGTGCAGGCCATCTTTAGTGAAACCGTGGCTGGCCCATGGCTGTTATCTGGGCACACCCACCTTGGTGATCACCATATTATCGACCTCGTCAAAGGTCATCATTGACTTGGTAAAGGTTTCAAACATCCGGTGGTGATCAATCATTCTTACCATTTCATCCACAACCTTGACATTGGATTTTTCAAGTGCCATGTGCTTGATGACTGGATTTTCCACAGGAAATTCTTCACCTGGACCGCCGGTAAACTGCATCAGGCTGTCTCCTGTTTTTTCAAGCCCATTTGGATCCTGAAAATTGACCACATCCAGCGTGTCCACCACCTCACCGGCGGCCTGGATTTCACCGATCGAATTGATCTGGACACTGCCGACATCCCCGATCACAATGGCGCCGCCGCGCCCGAGTATTGGATTGCCAGACATGTCTACGAGTATCCCTTCACTGTTCAGGGTAAAACTGCCGTTGCGGGTGTATTGGATACCGTCTTCGGTTTCAACCTTAAAAAAACCCGGCGTCCCAAGTGCCACGTCAAGGGGGTTCCCCGTTGGGACCACGTCTCCTTGGGAAAAATCTTTTGTCAATTGAGCCTTGAATTTTCGGTCAAAACTGATCACATCCTTTTTATAACCGGTGGTATCCACATTGGATAAATTATTGGATACGGCCTCAAGTTTTCTCTCCTGCCGTAATCCGCCCTGGACCGGACGCGTCATTTCTAAAATCATCGTGTCATCCCGTTTTTATGATAACGGCCACGGGCCGTCCTGGGTCTATCAACACCCAGGCACCGCCCACAACAAATATAGAAAGAGCCGAATGGATTTGCATCGGACTTTACATAAAAAAAGCAAAAAAGGTGCCATTAAATTATTTGACCAGTCTGTTTTTTGGGGGTTGTTGGTCTAATTATCTGAAATAAAATGGAAATTGATTGGTGTAAATTTAAACTGATGACACAAATGATGGGCGTCAAACAGCGTGTCGCCAAAAAACAGACGCCCGCATCTGGGAACTATTGACACTATGCGAAAAAAATGCCGACCTGGTTCGTGCCACACCTTCGCGGGGCGGTCTGTTTTTTTTCCAGGTCGGCCCGCGACAGATATATTGATGAAAATGGATTCGGTCCCTGTAATTTTTGAATTTGACCATATCAGGTATCGCATGATAATAAGCTAAGAGCATTGATCCACAGAATCATGGTGCCTTGATTGATGGGGGTGATAGGGGCAATGAAATATGCAACATTGCGGGACAAGGTAAAACCTGAAATCAAAAAGAGAGACGCAAATGAATCGAATACAAACTAAGGATCCTGACTTTGAACTGTGGGTGGCAACACCTGAAGATGCCCATCTGGTGGTGACATATATGAGAAAACTAGGTGTATACCAAAAAATGAGGGATAAAATTACGGCCACAGAAGAAGGTATCCGAAGGCTGCTTTCCCAGGGCAAAGGGGATGCTGTGTTTGGTGATTATAAGGGAAAAACCGTTGCCTTTTCCTATTTTTGTAACAACTCATCCGCCTTTATCGGGGAATCTGGCATGTACATTGATGGGTTTTACATCGACGAGGAAATGCGTTTCAAGGGATTGGGAAAAATTATGATCGCCTATCTGGCCCAGGTGGCAATGGAGCGTGGCTGCAAGAGACTTGAATGGGGATGCCTTGACTGGAACGAACCTTCGATCAAATTTTACAAGGATCTTGGTGCATATTGCGTGGATATCATGCGTATTTATCGGTTCACGCCAGAGCGTCTCAAAGAAATTGCAGAGACGTTTTAAAAGAAGAAAGGTCCTGCCCGTATCTTTGCGCTTAAATCACCCCAGAATCATCTGAATTCAAAGCGGTGTGAACGGCTTTTCCAAATTCGTCCCTGAGATAGGGCTTTTTTAGAAAACCACTGCACCCGAGGGCCAGTGTATTTTTAACATCCCGGCTTTCAGAATAGCCGCTGACCACCAGAGCTTTTTGTTTGGGATGGATTTTTTTGATTGCTTTGAAGGTCTCATATCCGTTCATCCCAGGTTCCATGATCATGTCCAGCAGAACCAGATCAACCTGGTGGGTTTGAAGGTAGGCAACGGCATCTTCCCCGGACGCTGCAACGACTGACTGGTAATTCAAGCGTTCAAGAAATTTTGCTGCAATATCCCGCTGCCTCGGTTCATCGTCCACGATCAGAATGGTTTCGCCATTTCCCATGATGTCCTTTATCGTCCAGTCCGCTATGACTTCCATCGAATCTGACACGGCATGGTGTGCCGGAAAATACAGGTCAAATTGTGACCCTTCAGAGCTGCTGGTTAAATTAACGATGCCGCCATGATCCTCCATTGTATTCCAGACAATGGTAAGCCCCAATCCAGTGCCGCTGGCACCCATTTTCTTTTTCGTATAAAAGGGTTCAAAAATATGACCCATATCTTCTTTTTTAATGCCAGGACCGTCATCCCAAATCGTGATTCGTACATACGGGCCAGGATTGATCTGTGATCCGACATCCGAATCACGGGTGATCGTTTCCAACCGGGTGGAAATACCGCAGCAGCCCTTTCCGGATATGGCTTCGGCACTGTTTATCAAAAGATTCATCAGGCATTTTCGCACATGAATTTCAGAACAGGAGATCATAGGAAGGGCGTCATCCAGGTCCAGGGGAAAAGAGATGTCGGGGAACTTATTTTTAAGCTGTAAGAATTCAGGGGATCGGATGTAGGATTTAATCAAATGGTTGATCTGGACAGGTTCCCGAGTACTTGCTGCGCCCCGGGCAACGGTTAACAGATCCGCCACGATGGCTGCAGCGCGGATGCCGGACTCTTGAATGGCCACAATAAAAGGATAGAATTCACTGTCTTTAGGCAGATCGAACAGAATCAATTCCGGGTAATTAATAATGCTGGAGAGGATGTTGTTCAAGTCATGGGCGACCCCACCGGCCATCAGCCCAATGGCTTCCATTTTCTGGGCCTGCTGCAATCGTTTTTCCGTGGTCTTTTGCCGGGTGATATCGGTGATGGATAGCACCAAGGCGTTGCGGTGATTAAGGTGGGCATACGTTGTTGAATGGTCCGTACGAATTTCTACCAGTTTGGTGGTGCCGTCCCTTGCCACCAACAGAAATTCTTTGGGATCGGCACCTGTCAGGGGGGCTTTACCCAGGTTTGTATAAACGTCCCGGTCAAGACGGGTTTTATCATACGGCGTATAAAGCTCGAGAACCTCCCAAACATGCTTGCCAGTAAGGTCCTGGTCACAATCCCATCCGGTGAGCATGTATGCCGATATATTCATCCGGGTAATGTGACCTTTCCGGTCAACGACGATCACGCCTTCGGTAAGAGAATCAAGGGTTGCTCTAAGATCCGCACGGCTTTCACTGAGGGCTTTTTTTGATTTTCTCTGGTAATGAAAATGGATAAAGCTGCCGATAGCGAGCTGGCAGATCAAAAGGCCAATGAAGAGATAGGAGGTATTCAATCTTGAAAACAGGGTGTCGTAGGCTGTAGATGCCTTAAGCAGGACAATGGTCCAGTTCCAGGAGTCAAACGAGGTGGCTTGTAAACTGTACTGGATATCACCGATTTGAAGCAAATCAATCCGCCCGGGGGGAAGCTGGGCCAGGATGATGTGATCTTTTGCACCGTGCCGTGAAGATAAAATCGGACTCACCTGATCCACCGAACGATCATAGACAAGGATTGAGAAATCACTATTCCTGACAAAGTCCTCAATCATTTCCAAGGCTTCTGTCTGCTTGAGACGTACCTGAATCTTGTCTCCCTCTGTGCCTGTCCGTGAAAGCCAATTATGGGCGGTATTGCAGAAATAATGAATGCTGTTGGCCATCCGGGTCATATCCTTTTCGATCTCTTTTTCCCTGAAATTTCGGATGGCGGTCTGAACATTAATCAGGATAATGGCATTCAGGCAGATCAACGTCGCTGTAATAAAAAAAATCAAACGCCAACGGGCATGTAATGGAAAGTATTTATTCATTTGGATATCCGGAAAATAATAGGTGAAGTCTGTAGTTCCAGTGGCCAGACAATCTCTTTTTTACCTTTTTGCCATTGGATAACCATGGGGAACCGCTTGAGCTGAAGGCCTGTTTTATCCACGGCATACCGGCCATGGTAATTCGGTATCGTATTGGGCCGCCGCCATAGCGGCCTGAAAATCCCCCCCTCCCCACGATGCATTAATGGTCTCTTCAAACAGTATATAGGCATTTCTCTATATCTCGGAGATGAGAGCGTGCTTCCCTGTCAAACCCAAAGAGACACCTATCGAGCCTTGATGGGAAATCAGACCGCCCCCAATTTAGTATTGCATATTTTTTATACACAAACTTTTTTTTTGTCAATCATTCGAACATACAGTTCAGGCCAATCCTGGATGTATGTGTGGTTAAATTTTTTTGCCTTGAATTTGAAAAAAATAGTTATTCCATAACAGCTTGTCGATTGTCGTGGGTCACCTGGTGTATGGGATTTTTAAATTGTAATGGCACCTTTCCTGGATGCCATCACATGGCCTTTTTGGAATTGATAATACCGTGTATGGCCTTTTCTGTCTCTGCCATGAGCGTGTCAAACAACGTCTTTACCGATGGAATGTCATGGACCAGGCCAATACCCTGCCCCACAGAGACAATGCCGATATCCAGATCCCCTTTGTTGTACATCTGCCTTGACCTGTCACCAGATATGATGGGTAACAGCGCTTCAAAGCTGCCATCTTCGGCCTCCACCTGAGCACACTTTTGGGCCGCAGCATTGTTCCAAACCCTGTGGGTGGCCCCAATGGAGCGCATGATCAGCCGGGTATCGGTTTCCGATGCATTGAGCAGGGCCTGTTTAAGATTGTCATGGATGGGACACTCTTTGGTCAGCATCAGGCGGGTCCCGATGATGACAGCCCCTGCACCAAGTGCCAGGGTGGCTGCAATTCCCCTGCCGTCAGAAATCCCACCGCCGCCAATGACCGGAAGGCCAATGGCATCTTTGACCACCGGCACCAAAACCATGGTGCCAATATCCAGTTTGCCGGTGGCACCACCGTTTTCATAGCCCACAACAGTAACAATATCAGCGCCCATCTTTTCGACTTTCTGGGCATAGCGGACCCCCACACATTTATGGATCCATGTCATCCCTGCGTCCTTAAACCGATTACACAAGGCTTCCGGGGCCGAGTGGCCCGAGGTTTCAACAATTTTCACCCCTTTTTCCACCAGCACATCCATATATTCGTCATTGTCAATGGGCCGCATGGCAGGGAACAGGTTAATATTGACGGCAAAGGGCTTGTCGGTTTGGGCCTTGATACTGTCAATGGCCTCGCCAAAGGCTTCCTTTGACCCATAAATCGCAGACGCAAGAATGCCCAGTCCCCCGGCATTTGAAATGGCCGCCACGAAATCCGCCGTTGATATAGACATCATGGTGCCCCCGATGATCGGATATCGGATTCCCAGTTGTTCAGTAATTTCTGTGTGGATCATTCAAGCCTCCTTAACAATATCTTTTTTTTATGAAAGTCCGATGCAAACCCATTCGGTACTTTCGATATTTGTTGTGGGCGAACCGAGGCGAAAAAACAGGTCCGCCCGTGGCGGTTATATGATAGATGGCTATTTTCATAATTCTTTTATAGCACTTTAGGCGTCAATTCCAAATCGATCTTTTCAACCTTGGGGCAGACATCACGCGGATGAGTGCCCCCTGACTTGAAACAGTCATTGACAACCTTGGCTTTCACCCATACTTTAGAACATATACGGGTCATGGGGCGGCGGGTCTGCCACTGGAACCTGCCCAGTACGCCACCTAAAAAAAGTAAATGATCTACATCGTTGTTAAGCCCATGACCGCCATTTCCCAGGAGAAAAGAAGATGAAAATAGTCCATTATAAAGAGGTGCCCCCCATCCTGATGAACACCGACCCGGTTAAGCATGTCGCAGGCCGGGTCATGCTCGGCAGTAAGGATGGTGCTAAAAATTTTTGTATGCGGCAGTTTGAAATTGGTCCCGGCGGATTCACGCCGAGGCACCGCCATGACTGGGAACATGAGGTATGGATACTCAAAGGGGAAGGCAAGGTGTTTATTGGGGAGACCTGGCACGAACTCAAACCCGATACCGCTATCTTTGTTCCCCCCAATGTTGAGCATCAGTTCAGGAACAACTCCGATGAGGTGTTTTCGTTTCTGTGCCTGGTGCCTTCAGTCGCACCGGAGATGTAACATGGGGGCACTGCGAACCTGCGTATCCCCCGAAGGGCGTTTTGTGGTTGGACTGCACACCCCGGGCTTTGAGGTCGACAATCTCAGAGAGAAAACATCCATTGCCCAATTGGGCACCCTGGCCGACGGTCGCCCCGTAGACAACCATGTCAATTTCCCAGACTCAGATCTGAAGGTGGACACAACAGATCGGATTTATGAAATCTGTAATGCCTTCCCCTTTCGGGGCACCACATTTATCAACTCTGCCTGGGCGGACCCAAAGGCCAGCCGGCCCGATACCATTGGCCTGCCCCCCCAATCTGACTGCTCTCTGTTGCAAAACCTGAACAATTGGTTCAAAAAAAATGGCCTGGCACAAGAACATGCCATCTCCATCCTGGATCTTTTGCCACGGCCCATGCAACTTGCCTTGGCCCAGGCCTCCACAGATCCCCAGGAGCTGATGGCCCTGGCCGCCAGATCATGTACCCTGGAATTTAATAACGGACCCGATGCCCCGCCCACAGGGATTGCCTTTAAAGACGTCGCACCGGGGAAATATCTGCCCGATATCCATGACCACGATCTGTATGACATCCTGGGCAACAATCCCGCATTGCCATCTGCCTATAAAGAGGTGATGGTACTGCGCCCAGGGATCCAGGGCACCAGTGAAATTATTGGGGAGGCCACCAGGGGCACCCATGTGTTGGAATATCTGAGGCGAAATTCCTATATCCCATGGGGCCATTTCGCTTCCAACATGGCCAATGATCAGATTCGCTACAGTACCCGGGATTTGACCCCGGCGGACATGGCCGGCATCCGCCACCTTTACTATCAACGGGTCTATGTCCGTACTGCCCGGCAGCTGGGGATCACGCCGCCTGCCACGGGCCGCCCCCTGACCGAAGCAGAACTGGAATCGCTTCGCAAACGCATTGGTGCCGCTCTGGATCAAAACCGGGGTGATGACCTGTTTTTTAACGCATCCTTGTGGGGATGGAATTATGGGTTTGGCTTCGCACAATCCGGCCACCGCCTGCATGCCTCCCACCAGATGATTCACCAGCAGAATGCCCTGGTACCTGTCACCATTGCCGACACCGCCGGCAATGCCTATGACTGCTTTTCATGTGGAGATCTGGTGACCGATTTTATCCGGGCGTTCAAAGCCGAACACGGCACTGACTTTTTCCCGGCCTACATCAAGGCCATCCAACACAATAGGCGTACCGACGGCCTCACGGATAAGCCCGCCTCCCTCATTGTCCATGAGGATGACCATGTCATTCTCTTTGTCCCCAAGGCCCAGGTCAGCGAGTGGGAGCTGCAACTTATGACCAAAACGGCCTGCCCCCATGTCCTGGCATTGGATACCGCCACTCGGCAGCAGCTTGACCAGGCCATGCGCATTGCAGTAAATGTCCTTGAATCCCTGGGCGCACAGATGATCACCAGTGTTGAATTCTCGGGCCGGTTCACCCCTCAGGACCCCGCAGTGCCCCAACACCTGGTCTATTCTTTTATCCCCCGGCTGCCCTACGCACCCGACACATTTTCAGAAGCCCAGCTCAGGTGGATCTCTGGATGCTACCCCGAAGACATGGCACAGGCCTGCCGCAGGGCCGCTGGAACACTCAACACTTAAGGAGGCTCCATGATTATCCACGATTTTATCTATGAATGGGATGGCAAAAGCCGATCAGGTAAAACCCCCATAACCTGGTGGCCCGGCGCCTATCGGGTTAAAATAGTAAAGCTTGAAGAGACAACAGAAGCGGTGGAACACCTTTTCCCCACGGTTGTCTTCTTGAAAGGGGTCCCCAAAAAAGAGGTGCTAAACACCGCCTTGAAAAACTATATCCACAATTTTGCTGAAAAAATATCGAAAAAATTCGATCTGGATCCCCATAAAACCATCTGGGTCGAGATTGGGGAAAAAGTGAGAATCGCCCATCTCAAACCCGACGGCCAGTTGACGGATAAAACGTTCTTTTCCTTTACCTGGCGGGAGGCCCGGCCCAGCGAATTGGAAAAATTCACCCCCTATATGGAAGATATGAGTGCCCACGCTGAATCTGGACCTGAATAGCGGCCGTGGCTGGCCGGACCTGTTATGGCGGCGGACCTGCTGCCGAAAAAAGCCCCCGAAGTGTTGGCATACCCCCTTGGTGGGACCCTGATTGAATAGAAAATCATCGTTTTCAGCGCCGTTAAGCCGCAGCACGGGTTAAAATCCCCAGGGTTAAAAAAGTAAGAGGGAATCAGCTTGACGATGAGGGCCATATTCACGTGACAGGTGAATTGTTCTCCCCTAAAAGATCTGAGTGAGTTACACAGACTTTCATATATAAAAACATAAAACCGCCCCGATTGCCTTTCAAGGAAAACAACGGGGCGGTTTAGGTTCAGCCATGGTGATCATACAATCCGGCACATTGGTGGCAGATTCATTTTGACCATGGGGATGTAACTATTTGGTTTTAAATATTTTTTTCATGGATTTCATGAAATCCTTTTCAGCTTTTGCTGCGTATTTATCCCAGTCCGCGCCGTGCTCGTAGAACGCCAGAGAGGCCATCTTTTTGGTGATGATGGCATTTCTGTAGGCAATGAGTTTTTCCGCGTTCATAATTCTAAGGATGGCGTCACGACCCAGGCTGCCAACCAGCACATTGGGAACATAGGTTTTGAGTACTTCCCAGAGCAGATCCTCATCTGCCACCACCGCATCAATGTTTTGGGCCACAATATCCATGAAAGCGAAAATTTGTTCAGAGGTTTTCACTGAAAGCACGAACAGAGGCGTTTTGGGATCGGCCTTGTGAATATTGAGCAGCATTTTGGTTTCCGCGGCAGCGTATTTGGCCACCAGATCCTGAATGTCCCGGATCAGTGCCCAGCGGGTATCCACATCTTCCAGAAGCCGTTTTTCATAATCATCTTCAAAGAGGAACGCGGTGAGCACCTCAGCCACTGCAGAGGAGAACACCCCGCCCTTGTTGGCAGAACTGTCTTTGATCTGTTTGATCTCAGTCGAATTGGCAATATATCTGCGGGCGGCATCATCAAAGAACACATTGGCGCCTTCCACAATGAATTTCAGCTCTTTGAAGTTATTGGTAAACGCCTCGACATTGCCGCGGTTTACTGTATCCTTAAATCCACCGCAGGGAATAAAGGCCTGGATATTGGCCTGCTCAATGTATTTTCTGTTGGCCGGGTCCGTGATGAAGTTTCGATGGAAAATGGCACCGTCTTCCACCAGGGTACCGTCGGGCAGGGTGATGTTTTTACCCCGCAGCGGAACCTGGAATCCATTTTTACCCAGTTTTTCCACCGGGTATCCCAGGGAGTTGATTCGGGGAGAGGAGTGACGCTGGAATCCGATCTTCATGAGTGCTTCTTTATCCAGTCCGTCGGGATCAAACAAGATGGAGCCGCCATCAATAATCAGGCAGATTTTCCCCTTGTAGCACTGAATCTCATTGGCACCCAGGTCGCCGTCCGGGCCGCCAGTCATCATCAGGTTGAGATCTTCTTCTTTGGCACCATAAAAATCAATCATGGTCCGGAAGGTCCCCATCACAGAGGTGGTGGTCATACCCGAACATTCGATCTTTCCACCGATCTCTTTCCAGATTTTGTCCATGTCGTCTGTGATGGTTTTGGTTTCTCCGTTGATCGCCAGTTCCGTTGTGGTCTCATCGTGGTGAGACAGGCCAAATACATCCCCATTTGAAAGCAGACCATAGGTGTCATGGGGGATACCAAAACTTTTGCCCGTGGTCAGGGTCCGCCAATAGACATAGCCCCGATCCTTTGCCCGGTAGGCCACCGCATCCATCATGGGGGCGGTACCTTCATCCGGACCGAAGAATACCATTTCAGGTTTTCCGTAGTAATCTTTGACATTGGGATCGGGCAAAATCAGATCCATGATGCCTTCGGTGTAATCAAACAGAGCGTCCATACCATAGGCGGCATACAGGCTGTTGGGGACCACAACGCCTTTGGAACCACTTTCGCAGATATCTTTGTGTTTGAGACGCTGGGCCTTGGGGCCTAGGGCATAGTTCAGCAGAACCGCGTTGTTCAGTTCCGCCTCGTGGTTCGAGGGCGTCACCCGTATCAATCTCAGACCGCCCCTGGCAATGTCGTCGGCCCGCAGATGGGTACCACGGGCATAGTGCCCATTGGCAAAGAAGATACCAAAAACAAATTGATCATATACCAGAGGATCCAGAATCTGGTTGTCAAACCGGAAGCAAAATGAGCGTTTTTCTGGTTTATAAAAGTTGGTTTTCAATGCAGCGGGGATCAGTTTTAGGATAAAGGAGAATACATCATGTTTCTTGGGGGTATCCATGAAGCGCACATCCAGCATTCGTTCAAAGGATGCCTTTTCTGCTGCAAAGTCCTCATCCGTCAGTTCAACGTGGCTGGCCGGGTTGAATTTTTTATCAAACAAACGGTAAAGGAACTTGACCAGATCGGGGTGGTCACACACCGTCTCTTCAACGCTCCGGTAGGTATAGGTGGATTTGTTGGATTCATGGATTCGGGATGCGAATGCGGCCTTATGATCCACGCTGTCCAGACTCTCCATGATCTCTCGATCACTGCGGGTCCCCCGTTCCTTGTAGACAAACATGTGGGCAAAATCAATAATATTGCCGGCAAAAAGCATCTCTTTGAACGTCAGTTCTCTCTTGATATAGGGGACGGTCGCACCATTGATTGAAAAACTTAAAAATGCCCTTAAATCGTCAACGATTTCCTGTTCCCGGGTTCTGGACAACTCTCCTTTGACATACAGGGAACAGATGGAGGAGGGCACCTTGGACGCTGTGGCATACGGTTCCCAGTAGGCACGGCTGATCACCAGACCGTGATCTTCAAACAGCCTGCGAAGTACGGAAAGCTGCGGCTTTTTAAAATCAGAATTGAACATGAACCGCATTTCGCCCAGATCGGTAAGGTTAAAGGCCTCGATTACCGGCGTCACGGATTCAGTGACCATTTCCAGAACATTTTCATATCGTTCCCGGGTCAGCCGAGGGGTCGCGATATAATCCTCATCCAGACCAAAAAGGAACCGGGATCCTGAAAACCGATCCGTTGAGAAATCGGCCACAGTTTCCGGACGGAACATATAGGTGTAATATTCCTTTTCCGGGTTATAGTAATATTCCCTGCGATGTCCTACAAGCTGGGTATCCAGCATGGCTTCCATGGCATCCCGGGTTTCCCGGGTGGCGATGCGAATCCGCTGGATCTGGCTGGTCTTGATATGATCGAAGTCGATATCCGCCACCCATGAGCTGAGATCCACTTGATCACCTTGTACCCGAAGGCTCTTGGCAATGGAGAAGAGGATGTGCTTGAGAGACTCCTTATTGATGGTTTCAAAAAAATAGTTGGGTAAGCCCAGGTCATTTAGAAGAATACCGGCGGCACGGTTCACACAATTGGCCGTAACCAGACCTTCCGAAGCGAGGTCAATGACCGTTTCGTAGAGAAGGCTGGGATTCAGGTTAACTTGTTTGGCCTGGTTTATAATCTCTGTGCCTGCTGATACAGGGAGGTTTGATTGACTATCCATAGAATCTCCTATCTGCCCGCCGTATTGCAGCGGGGAAAAAGTTTGTTAGTTATCACATCAACAGTCCGATTTTGCTATTATACCCTTAACGCCGGGCGGTCAACCAAAATCGTAACAATCGCCCAAAAAAAATGAATACACCTGTCGAGATGATCTTGATCTGAATATGCAGGCAAGTGCGTCATGCTTCATTTTGATCATGGGCCTAACTTGGATGCGTCATTGAATTTTTTTCTCCGGTTTGATACACTTCGGCCAATGAACGGCGCGATTTTAAGATATCCTGACGCAAGGCAAAACAGGTACAGGCGGGCACTGAGTGTTGGTGTTTGCGGGTATCTGTTTCTTTTTTTTGCATTTTTCAGTCCTTCGTCAGGCCATTGTGATGCTAAAGAGACCCTTTCAAATACCGTTGCTGTCATTATATCCAGGAAAGTAAGGCCGTATCTTAAGGTTGCAGAGGGCATTGCAAAAGGGGCAGATCTGGCACCCGACGCGGTGGATCAATTTATCATGGACGAATCGGGCCGTCGGGATATTCTGCCGGAAACCCTTAAAAAGGGAAAATATGGTATGATTGTGGCGGTCGGACCTGAAGCGGCGGGATTGGTCTGGCAGTCCGGCCCGCCTTTGGTCCCCCGATTATATGCTGCCGTTCTGGATCCCCATGCCATCGGCGGCATGGATACCACGGCATGTGGTATTTCCCTGCGGATTCCCGTGCAGACCCAGCTTAAAATGATTCACCAAACGTTTCCTGCTTTCAAACGGATCGGTCTGTTGTTTGACCCGACCTACAATGCCTGGTTTTATGAATCTGCCAGTGTAGCCGCCAAAGGGCTGGGACTTGAAATTGTCCCCATCGACGTAACCGCCCGTAAAAAAATTCCCACTGCGTTGAAAGCAGGCATCAAGCATGTGGATGCGGTGTGGATGATTCCGGATCAGACCATTATCTCGGAAAAGATCATTCATTATGTTATCCGCCAGGGCCTGTATCATAATATTGGCGTGATCGGGTATAATTCTTTTTTTATCCGCTCTGGCGCCTTGTTTGCTTTTGAATTTAACTATACACACCTTGGGCAGCAGGCCGGCAGAAAAATCAAGGCGTATATTTCGACAGGCATCTGCCGGTCTGAGTCTCCAAAATTCAATACCGTTGTCAATGGGAAAATTGCCGCTAAATTAGGTGTGGAGGTGCGTCAATGAGCCGGTTGTTTCCCCATAGATTGGGCATACACGCGAGGGTCATGTCCACTGCCATGATTCTAATTTGCGGCGCAACCCTGACACTGGGATATATTGGGGTGAACATTATCAATGATTTTGTGACCCAGCGATTTGACCAACGGATCAATGTCATGACCCAATATCTGGCCATGAATTCGGAACTGGGGATATTGATCGACGAACACGAATTGCTGCGAGGACTGGCCCAAAATATGCTTAAAGAAGCGGATATCCAGGGGGTGAAAATCAGTGATCAGACCGGCGAGGTGCTGATTCGTGAATTCCGTCAGCTCCCGGGGCCGTTCCGGCGGGTTGAAAAAGATGTTTACCTGTCGAATTCGGATTCTGACGCGGACTGGCTGTCAAAATTAGACGGCAGTGTATCGCAGCGCACCATCGGCAGGGTTCAGGTCACCTATTCCACCCAGGGCATTGATGACCTGGTATTGAGAATGACCCGTCGGTTTATATACAGCGCAGTGGTGTTGATTCTTGTGACAGGCATTATGTTTTATGTTATCTCCAGATCAATTGTCTCGCCTGTCATTTCTCTTGCCAACACGGCCAGGCAGGTCTCCAAGGGGCATCGGGATATCCGGGCCATGGGCGGTTCAACCCCGGAAATTTCAAAGCTTGCCAATGCCTTCAATGATATGCTCGATTCCCTGGCGCAAGGGCGGCAAACCCTGATCCGGGCCCATAAGACCATGGCACGCCAGAAAACCCTGGCCGAGGTGGGCAAATTTTCAATGATGATCGCCCACGAAGTGAAAAATCCACTGGCCATCATTAAAAGTTCACTTGAGATGCTCAAATCAGACTTAAATATCCCAGCGGACAATATCCCCTTGCGTTATGCAGAGGGCGAAGTGGTGCGGTTGAATGAATTGATCGAGAGTTTTTTGATGTTTTCCCGTCCGGTGAAACCAAAATTCAGTGAGGTGGATCTAAACCGCCTTGTGGATCAGGTAATGATGGGATTTGACATTCAACATAATTCAGGGCAGCTCACCCTTGAATCAGAAATCCCTGACACTTCATTTTTTGCAGAAGCCGATTTTGATCTTTTGTCCAGGGCCATTAACAATATCATTAAAAATGCCTGCGAGGCCAACAATTACCAAGGTACGGTGTCTGTGCGCATTAAGGCGCGGCACAATAAGTGGCAGCTTTACATTTCAGACCAGGGGCCGGGGGTGGCAACCGCAGATAAAAAAAAGATATTCGATCCATTTTTTACAACGAAATCCAAAGGCACCGGACTTGGACTGGCATTTGTGGACCATGTGGTTAAAGCCCATGGCGGCAGTGTCATTGTCGAGGATGTCGAAAACAGTGGATGTTGTTTTATTGTGACCCTGTTTTCAAGTATCCGGGAACCGAATACACTTGATATTGAAAATATGGAAAAAGAATGGCGCACTTATTGATTGTCGATGACGAAGAAAAAATGAGAACCCTGCTTTCAATGATGCTTGAAAGAAAAGGGTTTCAGGTCAGCCAGGCCATCCACGGCAAACATGCCATGGCATTGTTGAATGAGCATACCTATGATCTTGTTATTTCTGATATTAAAATGCCGGAAATGGATGGCCGGGAACTGATCCGTAAGATGCGGGAACATAATATTTTGACCCCGGTCATTTTTATCACTGCATTTGCCACCATTGACTCGGCCGTGGAAATGATGCAGCAGGGGGCCAGTGATTATGTCACCAAACCCTTTGATGAAGCCAAAATCCTGCTCACCGTTGAGAAAGCCATGAAGCTGTCCCGCCTGATTGTTGAAAACCAGGAGATGAAAGCCGCCATTGAGCGCGCCGGTCAGGGACATGATCTGATTTATAGTTCCAAAGGAATGAAAGATGTGGTAGCGTTGGCCGACAATGTGGCCACGGTGGATACGGCGGTCCTCATTCTCGGAGAGTCCGGCACCGGAAAAGAAGTGGTGGCAAATTATATACACAATCAAAGCCTGAGACGGGATAAACGGTTTGTTGCAGTCAATTGCGCTGCCATCTCTTCAAATCTTGTGGAATCAGAATTATTTGGCTACGAAAAAGGGGCATTCACCGGCGCCGCTGCCAGAACCCGGGGGAAATTTGAATTTGCCAGTGGGGGAACCCTGTTTTTGGATGAAATCGGAGACCTGCCCCTGGAGTCCCAGGGGAAACTGCTCCGGGCCCTTCAGGAAAAGCGGTTCCAGCGGGTTGGGGGAAATGAAGAAATTCCAGTGGACGTCAGGATTGTCTGTGCGACCAACAGAAATCTGGAGCAAATGGTCCAGCAGGGCAAGTTCCGGCAGGATCTGTTTTACCGGATCAATGTGTTTCCCATTGAGATTCCTCCCCTGCGGCAGCGACGGGAAGACATTGTGCCCCTGGCTGAGTATATTATGTCCACCTTTGAGTTTGGGACCACCCATACCCTGACCCAGGGGGCGTGTCAAAAACTCCAGGAGTATCCTTGGCCTGGCAATGTCAGGGAACTTGCCAACGTACTTGAACGGGGCATGATACTGACCCGGGATACTGGCCAGATTACCGCCGAAACGTTGGCGTTTCTGCAAGTGCCCCAGGCGTCCGGGAATCCGCGCAGGGTCTTGGTTAAATTGCCGGCTGGCGGCATCTCCTTGCAGCAGGTTCAGATGAGTCTGGTCAGACAGGCCCTTCAGCTTACGGGAAATAATCAGACCAATGCGGCGAAACTGTTAAACCTGAGCCGATCGAAATTCAGGGTGCTACTTAAAAATATGGAGGAAAACGGGAGTTCTGAATCCCGGTAATATGAATTGGCGTACGCACATAACAGCGGTGATGACAGGGTGTATGATCTGCCTGATTGCGGCGACGGCCCTTGGGGATGACACCATGCTCATCTTTGTGGGTGAAAATCTTGAAATGCTGACCATCGCATCCAGAAGGGAGGAGGCCGCATGGGTGGCGCCGGCAATTGCCGATGTGATCTCCCGGACGGATATTGAACAACAGGGGGCTCAGACCATCTCCCAGGCCCTGGCAGATACCCCCGGTGTGTATATGAACCACACCGAAAAGGGAACCACTACCTATCTTCGGGGGATTAAAAACTCTGCGTTGTATTTGTTTGATACCGTTCCCATGGGATCGGCGGTGCGCAAATCAGATACCATGACCGACTATGAAACCTCACTGGCTTCAGTCAAACGCATTGAAATCATCCGTGGCGCGGGTTCTGTGTTGTGGGGGCCGGATGCCTTTGCCGGGGTGATTAATGTGGTACCGTTGTCCGGCAAGGATTTTCAAGGACTGGAAACCGGTTTCACTACCCTTTTTTCCGATGACGGCAAGGGCGGTGAAGCCTATCTAAACTACGGGGTGAGCGGCAGGCGTTGGTCTTCTTTTTTTTCTGTCTCCGGCCGGAAAATCTGGTCCAGTGATGCGGCCTTTGATGGGGTCCGGTTTTGGGGCGATGACACCGGGCACGCCATGAATGAAGATCTGTCCCGTCAAAATGACCCCAGCGATGATGCCTGTCTCCAGTTTTACGGCAGTGCCACATACAGAGACTGGTTGACGGTGTCCGTTCGGATTTCAGACCATACCAATGCATTTACCGTATCTGATCCCACCTTGCCATACCATTGGGAAGAGCAGGCAGATATCAGAACGCATCATTTCAAGGTTGAGGCGTCAAAACGGCTGTCATCGGACGCTGGATTTCGGTTCACCGGATATTATTCGGACATGCGAAAAGCGCACCTGATTCCCGACAAGCCATTGAAACAGAGCGAAACCTCATGGTACGGCGAATTGATTTATGATCACTCTTTTCTGGACAGCAAAGGGCTGTTAACCCTGGGCGCGTCATGGCGGCGCGACCGGTTTGACGATGTGGTGCATTGGCTGTCATATTACCCATATGCCTTTGCGTCAGGATATTTGACGGATGCCACATTTTCAGACTATGACAATAATTTAACATCGGTGTTTGGTCAGTACCGACATGGATTTGATACCCTTGACGTCTGGATCGGTGCCCGGTATGACTCCCATGATGAGTATGATGATGAGACCAGCTTTAATACCGGATTTTCGTGGAAGTTCGGCAACTTTATTTTAAAATCGATCTATGGCACAGGATATCGAACCCCTTTTGCCGGTCAATGGACCCAGCAGATCGAAGCGCTTGAGCGCATAGAAAACGTTAATGTGGGACTTTCCTGGAAACAGGATCGCACCCAGGCAGGTATTACGGCATTCAGGAACAAGATAGAAAATCATGTCGTAGAGGACAGTTACCCTGGCGGCGGGCGCACCTCCCCGAACAGCCAGACCATTGACGGCGTTGAGCTGGAGCTGTCCCACCAGTTCACCCCTGACTTTAAGCTTCAAGCCAATATCACCTTGTTAAACAATAAGGGAAATGATGAAACCTATTGGTGGCACGATTATGACTTCATAAAAGATCCCGATACGAACCAGGTGATCCCCCACTATGACGAATTGACCTATGCGTATGATGCCGGCCCCAATGCCATGGGAAATATCAGGGGGGTGTGGCAAATGACAACCGGTATTTTTCTGGTGCCTGAATTGAAATACATTTCAGCGCGGAATCGGACGTATATTGTCTCCAAAGGAACAAATTTTAATCCGTCTAATGTCGAATACACCACGCAATCCTGTAAAGCAGCCTGGGTAGCGGATCTCAACCTGCTGGTAACGGATGTGTTTCCGTTTGACCTTTCCTTGTACTTGAATAATATCTTTGACAATGGGTATGTGTCCTCCGGAGTATATTCAGACGCGCATAGGGCGGGTTTCAGTGCCGGCGTGATGATCAAAAAGACCTGGTAACACACCGACTTGATCGCCATGCATACCCCAATGGACGCATTTTTAATCTGGTTTGAAAGTCTTCCGCCGGCCCTGCGCACCTATCTTGCCCACCTGTTCAGGGTCTGCACCACTGAAGATGCGTCCATGCTGGCACTGCATCCTGATCAGTCCCTGGATGCATTCAGGCGCTGGGTGGCCAAAACGGACTTCCCGCTGCGCCTGGCTGCGAGAGTCTTTCATGTGCGGGCTGTGTTTGATATGGCAGTGTTTCACCACAAGGAAATGCTGGCCGCCGACGATTGGGGGCGCCCAATTCTGCCTGGCCGGGAAAAAATTGTTCAGCTGTCGGAAAAGCAGTGGGACGCGGTGGCTGAATCCTGGAAAGACTTGCGGCACAGGGAGATGTCTGATAAATATGTCCACTCGTGGACGTCCTGGATGATACGATTGCATGGAGGAAAATTAAAATAGTGTTTCGTTATATACATTTTTTATATGAAAGTCTGTGTAACTCACTAAAATCTTTAAAATTTTGTTGTGGGCTGAGCCTTGGTGTTGATAGACCAAGGACGGCCCGTGGCCGTTATGTTTTCAGTGTGTTGTTGGGTGTTGTGATGGGGATATCTGTGGCCGGCGGACCGGTATGGGCCGGATCGGCAGGTATGACCCTTGCGGACTGCCTGGATATCGGTCTGAAAAATAACCCTGCCCTGAAGGCGGCAGTCCATAATGTGGCGGCCGGTGAGTTGGATATCAAAGCGGCCCGGGCAGATTTTTTCCCCTTTGTCACCTCTTCGTTCACGATCACGGATCTTCGCAGTATTAACTCAAAGGGGATGTCGCAGGACGATTATCTGGATCAGGAAAAACGGGCCTTTAATATCAGGATGGTTCAGGTTTTGTATGCCGGTGCCCGGATCTTAAATACCTATAAACGGGCCGGTATGTTAAAGCGTATTGCTCAGGCAGAATTACGCCTTGAACAAATGGAAGTGGCCTATCGTATAGAAACCTCATTTTATACGCTGATGAAGTATAAGCAGGATGTGATCATTGCACGGGAAGCGGTGAACCGTCTTGTGGAAAGCGTGAAATCTGCCGAGGCGTTTTTTAAACGGGAATTGATCCGTTATGCGGATGTGCTCAGGGCCCAGTTGGAATTGACCGATGCCCGGGATACCCTGGTGGTGGCTGAAAATAATGTCAACCGGGGACGGGCGCAATTATTTGCCTTGATGAATATGACGGTTGACCCAGAAATTGGGTTTACAGGTGATCCCGACCAACGGCGTTCAGAACAGAACACGCACGACTCCTGCCTCAGGATGGCCATGGCGAACCGGCCGGATATTAAAAATTTGTACGATCAGATTGAGATGGCCGGCAAGGATGCCAAAATCGCCATGGGCCAGTACCTGCCGAAAGTAGAACTGGATGTGGGATATTATGATGTGGATACCGATTATGATGATCCGGGCCGATATGCCAATGGCCGCACATATAGTAAGGATCAACGAAACAGGTATTGGTCGGCCGGTATCACTGCCCGCTGGAATTTTTTTGACGGCGGTAAGGCGTGGTATCAAAAAGGAAAACACCAGGCGCAGATCAGGCGGTTGACCGCCCTTGTGCAGGATGCCAAAAATATGCTGTCCACCAATATTCACAACGCGTTGTATGCCATGCGCGATGCCGAACAGCGGATTGAAAGCGCCAAGGCGGCCGCATCGGAGGCCAGGGAGTATTACGCCAGTGAAAAACACTTGCTCAAGGCAGGACTGTCAACCGTTCCGGATCTGCTATACGCCCAGGATCGGCTGATCCAGGCCGAAGGCCGCCGGAACCGCTCAATACTGGATTACCGGCTGGCCGTATCTGAATTGAAATTGTTCACCGGGGGCGCAACTTTTGACGGCGATCATTGACAACCTGAAAATATGGGTTATTGTAGTGCACCTGAATGGCGCTGCCGTCGTTTGAGTTCAGGTTGTCTTGCGGCGGCTGCCACCACACCTGATCGGTTTGCATGACTGTTATCACACCCTAAACGGCCACGGGACGATCTGGTATTTCACCGAGGTTTGCCCACAACAAATCATGAAAGACGCCAATGCGGCTGCATGGGACTTTCACATAAAGAATTTGAGAATGAGAGACGCATGGGTCCCGGACCATTAATTGCCATAGATATCATTTTGCTGTACTCCCTTCTGGGGCCTTTGGTGTTATTTGGTATTTATGTCTTTTTTGATACATTGGAACGTACTGTCGAGCAGAAAGTGACACAAAAGAAAAAAAAACAGGACCCTGCGTTGTGGCGTGCCCGGGAATTTGACATATCCGGTCTCAGGGGCGATACGGACCGGGGATGACCGAATTTTTAAAAAAGTGGAAAATCTGGTTTACATTTGCAGCCCTGTTAAGCTGTTTTGTAAACATCCTTCAGCTGACCTTTCCCTTCTACATGTTTTCTATTTACAGAAACATTATTGTCTCCTATTCCACAGTCTCTTTGTTGAACATCACCGCTGCCGCCGTATTTGCCGTGTTAATCCTCGGGGCGTTTTCCTACCTGAGGGCCCGGTTGCTGGCCATGGCGGGCAGGGATCTGAATCTGATGATGCGTCAAAAGGTGTATACCGGTATGATCAAGGGGACTGTTTTCGGCGATGCCCGGGCCTACAGAAGCGGTATGAATGACATCGAAGCACTGCGCAATTATTTTTCAACCCCTTCCATTTATGCTGTGTTTGATGCCCCTTGGGCCCCCTTCTACCTGGCATTGATCTATTTATTTCATCCCGGACTCGGGTTCATTGCAACCGCTGGTGCCCTGATCATGGTGGCCTTGAGTGCCCTGCAGGAATACCTTGTCCGCAAACGCCTTGAGCAGGCCTCTGCCAAGAACGCCCGGAATCAGCGGTTTGTGGATTCGATGATGCGCAATGCCGAAGTGATCAATGGCATGGGGATGATTCCCAATGTCAGTGACCGCTTCGTCCTAAAAAATCATGATGTGATCAAGAACCAGGTCCAGTCCAGTTACCATGCCGGGGCCATCCAGGCGGTACTCAAGCCCATGCAGAACGTGATCCAGGTATTGATCTATTGTTTTGGGGCGTATTATGCCATGACGCAAGGGTTTGATGTGGGGCTCATGGTGGCCGCCTCCATTATTATGGGGCGGGGGCTGGGCCCCTTGATGCAGCTCATGGGCGGCTGGCGAATGACCGTTCAGGTCCGGGGGGCGTACCAGCGGTTGAGGCAATTTTCGCAAGTTACAACGGATGCGTCCAATGCCATGTCTCTGCCGGCCCCCCAAGGCCAACTCTCCGTGATCGGCGCGTCATTCATGGCGGACAAACGGATGTTGCTCCGGGGCATCTCTTTTTCCCTTGAACAAGGTGAATTTGCAGGCATTATTGGCCCCAGCGGGGCTGGAAAGACCACCTTGTGCCGGCTGCTGTTGGGGATCTGGCCCGCATTGGGGGGAAAGGTCTATTTGGACGGAAGGGATATTTTTGCCTGGGATAAAAAGGAAATTGGCCGATATATTGGATATCTTCCCCAGGAAATTGAATTGTTTCCCGGCACCGTGGCCGAGAATATTGCCCGGCTCGGAGACATTGACAGGGATGCCTTGGAAACCGCCATGCAGATCAGCGGCATTACGGAGATGGTTGCGGGATTTCCCCAGGGAATCCATACCCTGCTGGAAGGGGAAGGGGTAACGCTGTCCGGCGGCCAAAAACAGAAAATCGGCCTGGCCAGGGCAATTTATGGAAGTCCAAAACTGCTGATTCTTGACGAACCCACCTCAAACCTGGATGAGCAGGGGGAACACGTGCTCATGGGCGCCTTGTCTTATCTCAAGCAGGTCAGTGGCTGTACCTGCCTGATGGTGACCCATAAACCGCAGCTTCTAGAATCCATGGATAAAATTCTGGTCATCAGAGACGGTGCCGTTGCCATGTTTGGGCCCCGGCAGGACGTCTTTGCCAGATTATCGGGCCAGCAGCACAGTCAACCGTCTTTGCCGGGTCAGGCGGCCATATGATTGTTTATCTGAGATCCTGTATCAAATATTTTTTCTTTGCCGGGTTCTTTTCCATTTTTATCAACACCCTGCATCTTACGTTTTCGTTGTACATGCTTTCGGTCTATGACCGGGTCTTGAGCGGCAATCATTTTTCCACCCTCTGGGCCATTACGGGCCTGGCCCTGTGTGCCCTGGCAGTGATGGGGGGCCTTGAATTCTGTCGGTCCAGGCTGCTGGTCCGTGCCGGCATAAAAATAGATCAGCTGCTGACCCGTCCGGTGCTCAAGGCGATGCTCCGGGATCTGGGTCGCCTTTCGTCCCGAAAATATACCAGTGGGCTTAAAGATATCAATACGCTGCGCAACTACCTGGGGGGAAATTCAATCTTTGCCTTTTTTGATGTGCCATGGATCTTTATTTATTTATGGATCATCTACCTGGTCCATCCCCTGTTGGGGATGACCGCAACCGGTGGGGCCCTGGTGATTTTTACCATGGGGCTTTTGCAGCATTGGCTGACGCGCAAAAACGTACCTGCCGCAGAATCGGTGCAGCAGGTTCAGGCGCAGTGGATGGCCGCCAGTTTCAGAACGGCCAAGGAAATTCAAAGCATGGGCATGGTGCCCAATGCCTGTGAGCGGTATTGCCGGATCAATGACCAGGAGCTGTCGCTCCAGGATAAAACCGGCAATCTGGGGCATTTTTTCAGCGCGTTTAGCCAGAGTTTTGGTATTTTCATGCAGGTCCTTATTTACGGGGTCGGGGCGGCCCTGGTGCTGGACAATCAAGCCGAGGCCGGTGTGATTATTGCGGCGTCTATTATCATGGGGCGGGCCCTGGCACCGGTCAACCAGGGCATTGCGGCCTGGAAACAGACCGCTGGCGCAAAACTGGCCTACACCAACCTTAAGACACTGCTGGCAGGCATAGATCGAGCGCCAAAGACGGTGGTCGGGCACCTCCAGGGGGAATTGACCGTGAACGCACTCTGCCTTGCCATTGGCCAGACCCCTGTGCTGACGGACATCGACTTTCACCTTGAACCCGGAGAGGTCATGGGGCTTGTGGGCCCCAACGGTGCCGGTAAAAGCTCATTGTGCCGGGTGATTCTGGGCATGTGGCCGCCCGACAGCGGCCGGGTGTGTCTGGATGGCAATGATCTGGCGACATTGGATGCCGATGCGTTGGGTCGGTTTGTGGGGTATCTGCCCCAGAATGTGGCGCTTTTTTCCGGCACCGTTAAAGATAATATTGCAAGAATGGGTGACATCGACGCTGAAAAAATTATTGATGCGGCCAAACGCGCCGGAGCCCATGACACCATTCTCAGGTTCCCCAAAGGGTATGACACCGATATTGGGGAGGCCGGTCTCAGCCTGTCCGGGGGGCAGCGTCAGCGGGTGGGGCTTGCCAGAGCCCTTTATGGCGATCCAAAACTGGTGATCCTGGACGAACCCAACGCCAATCTGGATGAGGCCGGGGAGCAAGCCTTGACACAGGCCATTGAGCGCCTTAAAAAGGCGGGCACCACAACCATTATGATCACCCACAAGCCCAGTCTTTTGTATGGGGTGGATAAAATTTTAGTACTTGAAAACGGGACACAGACCCGGTTTGGAAACAGGGATGATGTTTTCAGACAAATAGCAGGAGAACAACATGCTAAAACTCATTAAACCCTGGCTGAAATATTTTATTTTTGCAGGTTTTGTCGGGGTCTGCCTTAATCTGATCTATCTTGCCGTACCGGTGTATGTGATGGTGGTCTATGACAAGGTGCTGTTTAGTTTCAGTCAGGCCTCATTGTATACCCTGAGCGTCATGGTGCTCCTGAGCCTGGTCGCAGCCGCAGGCCTGGAATATGTCAAAATGCGCCTGATGGGCCAGGCCGGCACAGATATCGCCCAGGAAATGACCCCCCATGTATTTCGACAGATGCAGGCAGACGCCCTGACCCCTTCAGGGCCGGTCTATACCCGGGGCATCCAGGATCTGGAATGCCTTCGCCAGGCCATTGTCCGGGGGGATATCCTGGGGCTGCTGGATTTGCCCTGGGGGGTGATTTACCTGGTGATCCTCTACCTGATCCACCCCCTGGTGGGGGGCGTGGCCGCAGCCGGGGTGTTCATGGTTGTTATTTCCCAGATTTTTCTTAAAAAAATTCAAAAAAATCGACGAATTGCCGCAGACACCTGTTTCAGTGACGGGGATGCATTTGCCCAGGGGTGTGTACGTCGTGCCCCCCTGATTGCCGGCATGGGAATGGGCGGGGCGGTGCTGGACACCTACCAGACGCATTACCGCAAGGGATTGACTGCCGGTGCCGGTGCCGACGCCATTGATGCCGGTGTCGGTGCCCTGATTAAACTGCTCCATTGGACTGTTATCCTCGCAGTGTTCACAGCGGGGGCCTATGTGTTTTTTCGTGATGAAATCACAATGGGAGAGATTTTTGCCGGTGTACTTGTGGTGTTCAGGCTGTTTTATCCTTTGGCAAGGGGATTGTCAGCCATGGCCGCATCCATAAGGGCCATGGCCGCCTATCGCCGACTTAGAGAATATGTCCGTGTTCAGGCGGATGAACAGACATTGAGCCTGCCTTCGCCTGAGGGGCAATTTGAAGTCGCCGGTCTGGGGATGAGCCTTTCGGGACGGCCCGTGCTGCATAATATCAACTTTGCTTTGGCCCCCGGTGAAATGCTGGGCATCATCGGTGGTGCGGCTGTGGGAAAAAGTGTTTTGTGCAAGCTGCTTTTGGGAATCTGGCCGCCAATGGCGGGGAAAATCCGTTTGGATGGGGCTGAAATCGGGCAGTATGATAAAGATCAATTTGGGGCGTGCGTGGGCTATCTGCCCCAGACCGCTGAATTATTCCCTGGCAGCGTGGCCGAGAATATTGCGCGACTCGGCATCCCGGATTCGGAACAGGTGGTCAGGGCCGCAAAACAGGCAGGCATCCATGAGATGGTTTTAAAATTGCCCAACGGGTATGATACCTTGATCGACACAACCGGCAGGAATCTGGCCGCAGGACAACGGCAGCTCATATCCCTTGCCAGGGCGCTGTACGCAAATCCCAGGCTCCTGGTACTGGATGCGCCCCACACCCATTTAGATGAACTTGGGCTCAGGCACCTTGCCGATGCCCTGAAGGGCGCAAAGCAGGATCAGGTGACGGCGGTGGTGGTCACCGACCGGCCCGGCCTGATCGCCATGATGGATAAATTGCTGTTGATCAAAGAGGGTCAGGTGGCCATGTACGGCCCGGCCGCAGACGTGCTGGGTCAGCTTAAAAAGATGCAGCAGCCCCAGAGGGCCGCAGGAGTTTAGAGATGGAAAAACAGCGTACCGTGTTAAATACAAATCCGTTAAAGTATATCCTTTTGGGGAGTTTTATCATCTGTTTGTTTTTCGGCGGGCTTGCCGTCTGGTCGGTGTATTTCCCCTTTCAGGGGGCAGTGATCGCACCGGGAGAAGTCAAGGTCTTTGGCGAAAGAAAGATGGTTCAGCATCTGGAAGGCGGCATTATCGACAAAATTTTTGTCAAAGACGGGGATACGGTCAATGCCGGTGATGTGCTGATCTTATTGAAAAGTACACAGGTGGTGTCCAACGTAGATCTGCTCCAGGGGCGGCTTTGGACCAAACAGGCCGAGGTGGCCCGCCTTAGATCCGAAGCTGCCATGAAAGATCGGATTCAATGGCCTGACGCCCTAACGCGGGCCAAGGACAACCCAGAAGTCCGTGAACTTATTGACACCGAAGAGGATATATTTGAATCCAAGCGCTCGGATATCAAAGGTAAAATTGATGTGTACAACTCCCAGATCGTTCAGATCCAAAAGCGCATTGAAGGATCGGGTGAAGAGCTGAACAGTTATGAGGAAATCATCTCGAACCTGGAAGAGGATCTGAAAAGCAAGCGGTCTTTGCTCAAGGAAAAGTATATTGGCAAGAGCAATATTCTGGAGCTTGAAAGGCGGCTGGCCGATTACAAAGGGCGCCGGGGAAAACTCAAGCAGGACATTGCCCAGTTTTACCAGATGATTGAAGAGTCCAAGCTGCGCATTGCCGATATCTCCAACCAGTACCGGGAAGAAGCGGTATCAAAATTAGGGGAGGTTGTGGATATGGTGTTTGATCTCAAAGAACAGATCAAGCCCCAGCAGGATGCCCTGGAACGGTTGAAAATCCGGGCACCCATCGGCGGCGTGGTGCTGAATATGCAGGTCCACTCAGAAGACAGCGGCGTGATCAATCCCGGCATGCCCCTGCTTGAAATCGTCCCCCGGGATATGACCATGGTGATCAAGGCCCAGGTCCGTCCCCAGGATATCATCAGCGTGAAGGTGGGCCAGGATACCAAGGTGCAGTTGGCTGCCTTCCAGCGCGAATCGGTGCCCCCGATAAAAGGGCAGGTGGTCTATGTGTCACCGGATTTGATGACCCGTCGAATGGCAGGTGGGGATATGTCCTATTACGAGGCCCATGTGCAGGTGGATCAAGCCGATCTGACCGCTCGTCAGGCCTATCTGTCGCCCGGTATGCCTGTGGCCTGCTATATCACAACGGACAAGCGGACCATTATCAGTTACCTGCTGGACCCGCTGCTCAGAAATGTGGACATGGCCCTGCGGGAATAATGGCAAACATCACGCACATTTTTAAGGCCTATTTCCCGGAATCCAGGGGCGGCATGGAGGAAGCCATACGGCAATACGCCAACCATGCCATCACGAACGGATTTGATGTTCAGGTGGTATCCGTGGGGTCCAAGTCCTGGGCCCTGACATCCCCCGAAGGGGTTCGGATTCGGTTTTACAAAAAGTCATTTGAGATGGTTTCCAATCCCTTCAGCGTCGACTTTGCCCGTGCCTTTAGACACATATGTCGAGACACGGACTTGCTCCATTTCCATTTTCCCTGGCCCACCGCCGAATTGTTGACCCTGCTCCATGGGATCAACCGGCCGACCCTGCTGAGCTTTCAATGTGACATCTATCGGGCGCCGTGGCTGAAACTGGCCTATCTGCCCTTTATGAAACAGTTTTTAAAAAAAATGGACAAAATCTGCGTCTCCAGCAATAACCTTATGGAGAACACCCCGGTCCTTCAGCCCTTTAAGGATAAAATTGAAATTATTCCCATGTTCATTGATGAGCAGCGGTTTTCAGGGTTGACCGCCCCGGCGGCAGAGTTGGTTCAGTTTGTGGAAAAGATCGGCCCTTACAGTTTGTTTACCGGAGTCCTCAGGTGGTATAAAGGCCTGGATGTATTGCTGGATGCCGCAGGGCAAATCGATTCTCAGATTGTCATTGTGGGCAATGGCCCCCTGTACGGGCGGCTGGCCAAAAGGATCCATAAGGAAAGACTCTCTAATGTCCACCTTCTCGGGTTTCAAGAGGACCACAATCTGAAATTTTTAATGGAACAGGCCCGATGCATGGTACTGCCTTCCATCGTTCCTGCCGAAGCCTTTGGACAGGCTCTCCTTGAAGGGCTGTATTTTTCAAAGCCCCTGGTGGCAACGGAACTGGGCACCGGTACCAGTTATGTGAACCGTCACAACCATACCGGTCTGGTGGTTCCCCCCAAAAACAGCAGGGCCCTGGCCGAGGCAATCAATACCATTGTCGCCAATGATGCCTTGTGTGAAGAATTCTCAAAAAATGCATTTTGTCACTATCTGTCCCACTTCACCGCCCAGGTTCAAGGCGATCAATATCTCCGCGTTTACAACGACCTGTTAAAGGCTGGGTAAAAAAATAACCAAATTCGGATGAATCTGACCAGTCCGCCCCAAGATGCGCGATCGAAGATTCCGGTCCGGGAAGTAAAAACGAGTATTGAGAGATTCGCTGTTAAAGGCATTTCATTTTTTTTGCGCCAATCCGTTAGGGACGGCATATATCTTGCGTTTTATCTGGATATTATGAAACAGCAGCTATTTAAATATACGGTGGGCATATGGGGGATGATCTGGTGCATGTGTACCCCGGTGTCCGCCAATGTCGGCGATAATGTATCGGTATTTATTGATATCCTTAACGAGGTGAGAACCGCCCCCTATGAATACGCCATGGGGTTGGGCTATACCCCGCAGGATCTTGCGGCCAAAGGTATTGGGCCGGAGACCCGTTTCCCGGCATATTGGCCGGACACTACTTTGAAAACCGCCGCGGCTCAAAGTGTTCGTGAGATGATGGGCCATGCGGAGACGCCGGTTGAACCGATCCATTTGTTCACTGCCGACACCGGCGGCATTATTTCTTTTTTCTATTTCATGACCGCTGACACTGCGGCCCGGATTTTGATCAATAATCTGTTTAAAGCCGAGTTGGATACCGGGGTCTACCAATATATTCTTTCGTCTCTCTATGTGTATGCCGGTGGGGCGGTCAAAGCCGGTGCTGCGCCAGACGGCTCCGGATCCAATGCATGGTTTCTGTCTCTTCATTTTGGATCTGTGGTGCTTAAAGAAGAGGTGCAGCTGCTGAACCTGATCAATCAGGTTCGAGCAGCCCCTACAACGCTTAGGTCGCTGATGCCCGACGGCTGGATTGCCCCCGCCCATACAGGGATCAATTGGGAGCTTTCTCTCTTTTTGTTGGGGTATAAACAATTAACGCCAGTATATTTCGATAATGCCCTGTTTGTTTCTGCCCGGCAAAATTCGAACATTTTGGCGGCCGGCAAAGATCCTTTGAGTGAATTGCCCAGCCCCTGGATAAGGAGCCAGTTTTTTGGATACCAGGGCGACCAGGTTAAGGAATTTACGATTAAGGAATTTACCAATAGTGCCGCAGTGTCGTCATCCATGGATATGAATGCCCAGGTGCTTGGGTTATTTCAAGGCATGTTTTCAAATGGCATCCTGCCTGGTACCTCCGGTGAGGCCGTCTTTTCCGAAACCTATTTGGATGCGGGGATCGGTATTGCACACCCCCAAAGCGGGGTGACCGATGACGACGGGCAGACCGGCGCTGCTTTTTTGACGGTGAACTGGGGCCGCCCGATCCGTGAAGCCCCCCTGGAAGACACGCCGCAGGGTTCAAAAATTTACGGTGTGCTGTTTATGGACAAAGACGGCAACGCGCGATATACCCCTGGAGAAGAAATTGCAGGAGGGGGGGTGATCGTCTATGAGGCACGGTCTGAGACAGAGGCCCTGCCCGGTGAAACACCGGGCAGTGACATGAATACCGGTCACGACACCCATGCCAACGCCGGGGATGTTGCCTTTGCAGTGAGCGATAATGCAGGACGGTTTGTACTGACCCTGCCGCAAAAAGGAAATTACAGGTTCCGTGTGACCCATGGGCAGTGCCGCATTGATACGCCCGTTGCCGTGACGGGTGATCGATTCGTTAAGTTGTTTTGTTCGGTGCCGCCGGTTGACGATTCAGAGTAAATCATATATTCTAAATGATTGTTAAAGCCATGATAACGGCAACACGATAGTGCCGTGATCATGGCTTTGCGTTGCGCAGACAGGCGAATAATATCTTAACCATGGGCCTGAGATGAAACAGGGAATGAAACATGCACTGATTTGTGGTGTAACTGGGCAGGACGGGGCGCTTTTGGCACAGTTGCTGTTGAAAAAAGGCTATCGGGTCACCGGCATGACCCGAGATCTGACGTGCCCTTCTCGCAACCTTTTAGCCCTTGGGCTGGGCGGGCAGGTGGAAATGGTCTCTTTTTGCCTGACCGATACCGAAACGGTGATCCGGGCACTGGATGAGATCCGGCCCGATGAAATATACCATTTAGCCGGGCAAAGCGCCGTTGGCAAATCCTTTGACTGCCCTGTGGCAACCTTTGAAAGCATCGCCGTCACCACCTTGAATCTCCTTGAAGCGGTGCGGGTATTGAAATTGCCGGCCCGGGTCTTTAATGCCGGCTCTGGAGACTGTTTTGGGAATACCCACGGTGCGCCCGTAGACGAGCAAACTCCCTTTTCCCCCATCAGTCCATATGGGGTGGCCAAGACGGCCGCATGTCACACCACCCGAATTTACCGGGAGAGTTATCATCTATTTGCCTGTACTGGTATTTTATTTAACCATGAGTCCTGGCTGCGGCCTGAGACCTTTGTGACCCAAAAAATTGTCAGAACCGCCTGCGATATTGCCCAGGGCAGATGCAACCGGCTTGCCGTGGGCAATGTTGAGATTGAACGGGACTGGGGCTGGGCCCCGGAATATGTTACCGCCATGTGGCAAATGCTTCAGCAATCCGTGCCAGAGGACTATATTATTGCTACAGGTCGGAGTATCAGCCTGAAAACCTTTATTGGGGCCGTGTTTCAACGCCTTGGGCTGAACTGGGCCGATTATGTTGAAATGGATGCCCGGTTTTTGCGGGCCTCAGATATACACACCGTCCGCGCCAACCCGGCCAAAGCAAGGACAACGTTGAACTGGGCGGCCCGGTTCAATGCCGAGGATGTGGCGGCAATGATGGTCGATGCACAACTAAACTCAGAAAGAACAAACACTCAATGAAACGCGCATTAATTACCGGTGTAACCGGACAGGATGGGGCATATCTTGCAGAACTGCTGTTAACGAAAGGGTATGAAGTACATGGTATCAAAAGGCGTGCGTCGTTATTCAATACGGACAGGATCGATCATCTTTACCAGGGCCATCATGCCGCGCACAGCAGGTTTAGTTTACATTATGGGGATATGACAGATTCCTCGAACCTGATTAACATTGTTCAGCGGGTTCGGCCCCATGAGGTGTACAATCTGGCGGCACAGTCCCATGTTGCCGTCTCCTTTGAATCGCCGGAATATACGGCCGACACCGATGCCCTGGGTACCCTTCGCCTGCTCGAAGCCATCCGAATCGCCGGACTTGAAAAAGAGTGCCGGTTTTACCAGGCCTCTACTTCAGAATTGTTTGGAAAGGTCCGGCAGGTTCCCCAGACCGAAGAGACGCCCTTTTATCCCCGGTCACCCTATGCGGTGGCCAAATTATACGCCTACTGGATTGTGGTGAACTACAGGGAAGCCTATGGCATGTATGCCTGCAACGGGATTTTATTCAACCATGAATCCCCCCTGCGCGGCGAAACATTTGTCACCCGTAAAATTACAAGGGCCTTGTCTCGGATTGCCCTGGGGGGCAAAAAGACATTGTACATGGGCAACTTGGATGCCAAGCGGGATTGGGGGCATGCCAGCGATTACGTTCAGATGCAGTGGCTGATGCTTCAGCAGCCGTCGCCAGAAGATTTTGTCATCGCCACCGGCGTGCAATACTCGGTGCGGCAGTTCATTGAAGCTGCGGCCGGTGAATTGGGAATCACCCTGACATGGGAGGGCAAGGGGCTCAAAGAAAAGGGCATTGTAAAACAGTTGACCGCCGGCGGGGCTGCCGCCCGAGAGGGGGCGTTGACCCCCGGTGATGTGATTGTCCGCATTGATCCCCGGTATTTCAGGTCGGCGGAAGTCCAAACCCTTCTGGGCGATCCTGCCAAGGCCAAGGCCAAGTTGGGGTGGGTGCCCAAAATTTCTTTTGAAGAGATGGTCAAAGAAATGGTTCAAGCCGATCTCAAAGATGCCCGGCGGGATGCCTTTTGTAAAAAAGAGGGGTTTAAGGTCTGCAATTTCGATGAATAGACAGGGCACACCTGGACGCGTAGTGATGTCACGTTTGAATATCTCCTATATCCTTGAAATCACCCGGCGGGATTTCAAGGAACGGTTTGCCGGCTCCGTGTTAGGTGCCCTGTGGGCGTTTATATGGCCCATGATCAGCCTGTTCATCTATATGATTATTTTTGGAAAACTCATGGGGGCCCGCCTGCCGGGAACCTCACAGATCAACGCCTATGGTATTTATCTGGCGGCGGGACTGATTCCCTGGACGGCATTTTCAACCACCATCTGCCGTTCGGCATCGGTATTTCTGGATAAGAAAAATATCATCACCAAGGTGAACACGTCGTTTCCAGCCTTGCTGATTCATATTAACCTGTCTGAGACCATTACCTATATCATTTCCATGGCGGTGTTCACCCTGATTTTGATGGCCATGGGGTATACTTTTCATCCATCGCTGATCCTGCTGCCCCTTATCTACTATCTTCAACAGGTACTGGCCATGGGAATCGGTATGTTTGCGGCCGTCTTGAATGTGTTTATTCGAGATGTCCGTGAAATTACCGGGGTGGTGCTGCAACTCTGGTTTTGGTTTACCCCCATCATTTATACCCCGGATATTCTGCCGGCGTTTTTCAAATCATTGATCACCTACAACCCCATGTATCATATTGTGACGGCCTGGCACGGTATCTTTGTGTTTAATGCCTACCCTGATGCCAGCACACTGGTCGGGTTGGCCCTTGTGGCCCATGGCCTCTTGGTGCTGTCATTTATGGTACTGCGGCGGCTTGAAAAAGACATCAGGGATTTTTTATGATAAAAGTGATGGTAAATGCCCAGCCCATGGCGGGACTGCTGACCGGTATCGCGCGGTATCTGCGTAACCTTTACGGGGCCATGGCCCGGTTCAATGAGATTGATATCGGGTATTTTAACGGCCACGCCGCCATGGATACCATGCCGCCCCTTTCCCATGCCGGCAGATGGCAGAGTACTGCTGCCGCGGCAAGACATATCCCCGAGCCCGTGGTGTTTGCATTGCGGGTCGCCCAGCGTATGAAATATGAACATGCGCTCAGACAGGCTGCGGCCTGCCCGGTCAACGGCAGTACCCTGTATCATGAAACCGCATTTTCCCCGGCAAAAATGGATACCATTCCCACGGTATTTTCCATTTATGACCTCTCCTTGAGGCGGTACCGAAAGACCCATCCCAAAGAACGGGTATGGATGTTTGAATACTTCATTAAAAGACGGTTGAACCATGCGGATCATATTTTAACCATTTCAGAGTTTATCCGCCGGGAAATCATGGATGAGTTTAACCTGCCCGGCAACCGGGTGACCGCTGTACCTTTGGCACCGGATCATCAATTTGGTCCCTGCGACAGCCGCGAGGTGGCGGCCGTGAAACTAAAATACGGCCTGCCGGAATCCTATCTGTTGTTTGTCAGCTCCCTGGAACCGAGGAAAAATATTGATCTGTTGATCCAGGCCCTGGCCATTGCCAAAACCGATATCCCCCTGGTGCTGGTGGGATGGCAGGGATGGGGAGAAAAGCAATGGCTGGACCATATCCGGGGCGGGGCGTTGAAAAACCGGATCCATGTGACAGGGCACATGCCGGATACAGATCTCAAGGCCGTGTACAATGGTGCCAGGGCCCTGGTATACCCCAGCATTTATGAAGGGTTTGGCCTGCCCATTGTGGAGGCCATGGCCTGCAAGTGTCCTGTGATCTGTTCAAATGTCGCATCCATGCCCGAGGTGGCCGGTGATGCCGCGCTGTTGATTGACCCGACCCGTGAAGATGACCTGGCCGATGCACTGGATCGCCTTGTCCAGGATTCACAGCTGAATGCCGAACTAAAGGAAAAAGGCGCGCAGCGGGCCGCTCAATTCACCTGGGAACGCACGGCACGACATACCCTGGATCTGTTTAAATCGGTGGCTGGATGATCAGTGCCCAGCATATGACCAAAGTGTTTAAGCGGTACGCACAGCCGTCGGACCGGTTGAAAGAGATGGTGTTCGGCCAGTGCCGACACAAACGTTTTTGTGCCGTGGATGATGTCAGTTTTACTGTGGGGCCGGGGGAAACCCTGGGGATTATCGGGGAGAACGGTGCCGGTAAATCCACCATACTCAAGCTGCTGACCGGCGTGCTCATTCCCGATGCGGGCACCATTCGCATCAGCGGTCAGATTACCGGCCTGCTGGAACTGGGTACAGGATTTAATCCTGAATTTTCAGGCATGGATAATATTATCCACAATGCCGCATACCTGGGGCTGACCCGAAAACAGATCCATGCCCGCATGGATCAGATTGTCGAGTTTGCCGAACTGGGCGGGTTCATTGATGAGCCGTTGAAAACCTATTCTTCGGGAATGATCATGCGCCTGGGGTTTGCCACGGCCATCCATGCCGAACCGGCGGCCTTTGTGGTGGATGAGGCCCTCTCTGTGGGGGATGCCTATTTTCAGCAAAAATGCATGAAAAAAATAAAGTCCTTCAAAGAAAACGGGGGCGCCATTGTATTTGTTTCCCATGACATGAATGCCGTTAAAGTCCTCTGTGACCGGGCCATGCTCCTGGATCATGGCCGGGTGTTCGAGTATGGCGACCCGGAAGCTGTGATCAATTCCTATAATTTTCTCATTGCCCGGCACAGCGCTGGAGACGCCGTGCAGTACACCGATGAGGCCGCCGCTACCGGATATGGGAACCGTAAGGTGACCATTGAAACGGTGCGCGTCAAAGATGATGCCCATGACAATTGCCAGATTCTTACCACGGGCCGGGCGGCACGGATCATCATTCGCGTGGCAGCAAGACAGCGGGTGGCAGATCTCACCCTTGGGATTGTGATCCGGGATAAATTCGGGCAGGATATGTTTGGCACCAACTCCCATTATATGGGGAAAAAAATCAGTATTGAACAAGGGGAATCCCTGACCTTTGAGTATCGGTTTGACGCATTGAATCTGGGGCCGGGAAAATATTCAGTCAGCGCTGCGGCCCATACCGGGGCAAGCCATGTTGACGCCTGTTTTCACTGGGTGGACAAAGGGGCGGTGTTTGAGGTGGTGCCCGCCAGCGGTCCAGGATTTACCGGTCTGGTCCGATTGACCCCTGAATTGAACATCGGAAAAGGGGAGGATTGAAAATGACGACACCGCTTTCTGTGGATGAAATCATGGCCCGGATCAAAGCAGAGGCCAGTCAGCTGGAATTAACACACCCCACGCCATGTACCGGCGGTCAGACACCCCTTTCCCCACCGCCCCTTGCGGCCCCTCCGGTTCCGCCCGAACCTGCCCTTGAGGTGAAGTCGTCCTACCATCTGTCCGATCTGCTGGCCTTTCACGGTGAGGCATTTATCCATGGGGCCTACACCGCCATACTGGGAAGATACCCTGACCCGGCCGGAAAGGCATCCTACCTTGAGCGGCTCACCCTGGGCCGAATCAGCCGCGTTGAGGTGCTGGGTCGGCTGAGATATTCAGGGGAAGGTCGAAGACAAAAGACGCCGGTCAAAGGGCTTGCCCGCGCCTTTGCCCTGCAGTGCCTGTATCGAATTCCCGTTCTGGGACGGCTGATTCGCATTGCATCGGCCATCTTCAACTTGCCGGTGATTTTGAAAAATATCGAAACCCTGAATGGCGAGGTCCACGCGCACAACGCCCAGACCGCAGCGTTGCTGGCCGCCCAGTTTAAGGCGACTCAAGCCCAGCTTGAGGCATTGGGGACCCAAGTAACGGCATTGTCGTCTGTTGTGGATCAAAAGGCCTCAACGCAGATGGTGACCCGCACATTTGCTGAAAAAAAGCAGGTGTCACAAAGATTGGCGGGGTTACAAGAGCGGGTGGATCAAAAATGTGCCGGGTTAGAAGCGAACCTGGCCAAGATGCGTGAAACGACGTTGAAAAAAGAGAATGGCCTGGATATTGATCGGCTTAAGCAGGCCTTGGATCAGATTCGGGATCTCAAACGCAATACCGTGGATATGGAGCGACGGCTTCAGCTTTTTTTGGAAACCGCCAAATCCAGACTGCCGGAACCTTTTTCGCCGGATCAGCTCCGGGAGATGGCCTTGGAAGCAGATGCGATCTGGCAGGCCATGTATTCAAGTTTTGAAGATCGGTTCAGGGGAACCCGGGAGGAGATCAAGGCCCGGGTGGCGGTCTATATTGATGATATCCGCCAGGCCCAGGAAGAAACTGGCAATGCCCCTGTACTGGACGTGGGGACTGGCCGGGGGGAGTGGCTTGAAGTGCTCAAAGAAAATCATATCGCTGCCACTGGCGTGGATCTGAACCCTATCATGGCGGAACATTGCCGGGATCGGGGGGGGGATGTGGTCACCGCCGATGCCGTCACCTACCTGAGAGACCTGCCGGATAACAGCCTTTCGGCCGTTACCGGGCTTCATATCATCGAGCACCTGCCCCAGAATGCGCTTATGGCCCTGCTGGGCGAGGCGTTCAGGGTGATCAAACCGGGGGGAAAGGTGATTTTTGAGACCCCCAATCCGGAAAACATACTGGTGGGGGCCCATTTCTTTTATGTTGATCCCAGTCACAACAACCCGCTGCCACCGTCCACCCTCTCCTTTATCCTGGAATATCTGGGGTACGAAAAGGTCCACATCCGTCGTCTGCATAAGTATTCTGACTATTTTCCAGTCACCGATTCAGACCCCTTTAAAGACCGACATATGTACAATGAAATGGATTATGCGGTAATCGGAAATAAAGCATGAAAATTGTGATCCCCGCCATCAAGGTGCCCTTTATCCGCGGCGGCGCGGAGCGAATGACAGAAGGGCTGGCAGATGCCCTGCGACATCGCGGGCATGAGGTGGAAACCATACATTTCCCCTTTAAGTTCTCCCCTGAATCGGCCCTGGAGACCCTCATGGCCTATTGTGAGACCCTGGATGTTGAAACGTTTAACGGCAAGCATGTGGATAAGGCCATTGCATTGCAATTTCCAGCCTATTATGTCAATCACCCGGATCTGGTCCTGTGGCTCATGCACCAGCACCGGGCCGCCTATGAACTCTACGATGCGGCAACGGCGTCGCCGGAGCTGACCGCGCTGCGCCAAAAGATCCATCGCATGGATACCCTGAAACTGGGCCGGATTGCCCATCGATATAGTATGTGTAAAAATGTGAGCCGCCGCCTTGAGGTCGCCAACGGGATCTCTTCGGTGCCCGTGTACCACCCGCCGGCCCATGAAGACAGTTTTTTTTGCGCCCCGGCCTACAACTATATTTTTTATCCCAGTCGATTGGAGGCATTGAAACGCCAGGATCTGTTAATCCGGGCCATGGCCCATACCAAGACACCCGTTTGCGCCATCATTGCCGGCGAAGGAGGGGTCGGGACCCAATTGAATGCCCTGGTTCACCAGCTTAAGCTGCAAGACCGGGTCAGGCTGACGGGCTACATCTCCGAGGCCCAGAAAATCACCCTTTATGCCAGAAGTCTGGGGGTGTTTTTCGGTCCGTTTGATGAAGATTATGGGTATGTCACCTTGGAAGCCATGCTCGCATCCAAACCGGTGATCACCTGCACCGATTCCGGCGGCCCCCTTGAGTTTGTGGTTCACAATGACACCGGTTTTGTATCGGCCCCGGAACCCCGGGAGATCGCCCATCACATTGACTGGCTCTGGACACACCGGCATAAGGCCGCTGAAATGGGGGCTGCCGGACGCAGCCACTATGCGGCGCAACAAATTACCTGGGATAAGGTGGTGGATCAACTGCTATGAAAATTGCAATTGCAGCGCCCAGTCCCGTGCCCTTTGGCGTGGGCGGCGCGGAAAAACTCTGGTGGGGCATGCAGGACTATTTCAACCGACACACCCCTCACCAATGCGAGCTGATCAAACTGCCCGTTCAAGAAGACGGGTTCTGGCCCCTCATTGACAGCTATAAAAAATTTTACCGCCTGGATCTGTCCAGCTTTGATCGGATCATCACCGGTAAATACCCGGCCTGGATGGTTCAGCACCCCAATCATCAGATTTATATGCTCCATTGTTTAAGAGGTCTTTATGATGACTGGCCTGTTCCCCCGCCCCAATGCCCACCGGCCTGCCACACTGGACTTGCCGGCCGGATTCTGACGGCCATAACGTCGGGCACCCCATCCATTGATACCGTTTTCAGCATGCTTGACGACCTGCGGCAAACGCCGGGCATTCCCGATGAGGTGTATGCCTTTCCCGGCCCCTTTATCCGTGAATTGGTTCATTTCTTTGACCAGCAGGCCATGGCCGGGGTGAAGCAGTTTTCCGCCATTTCCGGCACCGTGGCCCAACGCAAGGCCTATTTTCCGGCAAATGCTGCTGTGGCGGTCATCTATCCCCCGTCCTCGCTGACCGGATTTGCCAACCGGGCAGATGACTGCTTTTTTACAGCCAGTCGGCTGGATCATGCCAAGCGCATTGATATGATCATTAAGGCCTACCAAAAGAGCCATACCCGGATACCCTTGAAAATCGCGGGGACCGGCCCCCTGGAATCGGAACTCAAGGCCTTGGCGGGCAATGATCCCCGCATTGAATTTCTCGGGTTTATTTCGGATGATGATCTCATGGCCTGGTATGCCCGGGCATATGCCGTGATCTTTGTGCCCAAACAAGAGGATTACGGGCTGATCACCATTGAAGCCATGCGGTGTGAAAAACCCGTATTGACCGTCAGCGATGCCGGGGGCGTCCTGGAATTTGTCTCCCACGGCACAACCGGATGGGTCTGTCCGCCGGACATCCCCGCCCTGACCGCAGCGATTGATGACTTGTCGCAGGATCCAGACCGCTGCCGGGCCATGGGCCGGGCCGCTGCCAAAAAAGTATCCCCCATCACCTGGAAATCCAGTATGGATACCCTCATTGCAGCGCCCTTGCAACGTAACAGAGATAAAATCGTGGTGGCCAGCACCTATCCCGTCTACCCGCCCCGGGGCGGCGGACAGAACCGGATATTTTACCTTTACCGGGCCTTGGCCCGGCACATGGATGTGGAACTGGTCTGCCTGACCTGTCAAGGCGATGGCGGCCGACGGGAAATCGCGCCGGGGATATGGGAAACCCGGGTGCCCAAAACCCCGCGCCATGGACAAAAAGAGCATAAAATTGAACAGCGCTGCGGTATCCCGGTCACCGATATGGCCATGCTCCTTTTGGCCCACGAAACCCCACAATTTTTAGCCGCGGTGATGGCGGCGGCCAAAGATGCGAAATGCGCCGTATCAAGCCATCCCTATCTGTTTTCTCTGCTCAAAGACCACCTGGATATCCCGGTGATCCACGAATCCCATAATGTGGAGTACCAGCTTAAATCCCAGATGGTTAAAACGAATCCGCCTCCCAGGATCCTGGAACTTGTGCGGCAAGCGGAGGCCCAGGCCTGCAAAGCGGCCCTGTTCACCACCGTCTGCAGTAAAGAAGACGGTCGGGCCATGGAAACATGTTACGGCCTGGACCCGGATAAAACCGTTTGGGTCCCCAACGGGGTGGATCTTTCCACAGTGCCCTTTGTCACCAAAGCCGCGCGGCACCGTCTGAAAAAAAAACTGGGATTGGCCGATGAAACCCTCCTCTTGTTCATGGGCTCCTGGCACCAGCCCAATATTGATGCGGTGACCGCCTTGTTCCCTGTGGCCCAAAACACCCCGGAATACCGGTACATCATTCTGGGCGGGGTCGGGGCGTACTTTGCAGGCCGAAAGACCCCTGACAATATGGGGTTCACCGGTATTGTGGATGACAGGGAAAAAGCCCTGTATCTGTCCATTGTCGATGGGGCGTTAAATCCCATGCCGGCAGGCTCTGGCACCAATTTGAAGATGCTGGATTATATGGCTGCGGGTATCCCTGTGATCACCACCCCCACCGGCGCCAGGGGACTGGATATCCCAAAGGGGGCCGTGGCGGTGGCCGAAATCCAAACGTTTCACGACATCATTCCCCAACTTGATGCCCATACCGATATCCACAGGGCCCGGGCCCATGCGGCAGAGCACTTTTCCTGGGAGGGAATATCCAGCACGTTTCTCCGGGCCCTGTCCGACCGGTGCGGCGTGAAACCACTGGCCGAAATTGGTCAAAATGAACCGACAATGTCCAGATAGGGCCAGATCCGGCCAGGGCACCAGCGGGTGTGAGACGTAACGATTTTTATCCCTGCCACCTGCCGGGCGACGATAGGCGATTGTCCAGCCCTGGCACACGTGAAATCGCTATTTTGATGGACATCCTATTGAAACTATAGAATTTTATTAATTCAAACAGATGAATTTTTTCAGGGAATCCGGTTATGGTGTTAACGGTTTGAGCCGCTCAAACCGTGTGGTTTCAGGAAAAAATATGGGCAACTTTAGATAATTTTAAGTTGTGGTACATGATTTGCATCAATCTTAGTTCAGTTCTTTGTGCAGCTGGCCCTGGTGCCAGAATCAAAATCCACTGCACGATAATTAATTACTTTTATAAAAGGAGTTAAACATGGCATTAACACAGACTCAAGTTTCCCAACTTTATGTTGCGGTATTTGGCCGCGCGGCAGAAGGGGAAGGTAGTGAGTACTGGATGACAAACGGAGACACCATGACCTCTACTGCAGAGGCGATGCTGAACTCCCCCGCAGGCCAGTCTTATTTTGGGGATACCCTGAATGACAACAAGGCCTTTATTGAATTTATTTATGAAAACACCCTGGGCAAAACCTATGACCAAGACCCTGAAGGGGTTGATTTCTGGGTAGGCCAGCTGAACAGCGGCCGGACCAAGGGTGAAGTGATTGCGGATCTGGTATACGCTGCCACAGACCCTGCAACGGCAGGCGATGCCCAGGATCAGTTCAACAACAAGGTGGCGGTGTCAAATTATACGGCTGAAAATATTGAAAATTTCACCGATTTTGATACTTTTTCCGGCTACATTAAAGATGTGGATCATACCGCCGAGAGCCTCCAGGCGGCCATGCAAAGCGTTTACAAAGCGGCAAGCCTGAATTTCAACCTGACGGTTGAATCTGCAGCCGGTGCTGATGTCATGAGGCTGACCGGTGATCAGGACCTTCGCATCGACCTGACCCAAAACGACAACCAGATCAAAGGCGTGGATCTGGATATGGACGGTGACATCGAGTATAACGGCGTGGAAAACAATGATCCCACGACCCTGGACGATGGTCAGGATTTTGAAATTATCGATGCCTACAGCCGTGATCCGCTAAATCGCACCAATACGCAAGGCAATTTCCTGGGCGATATTGAATTTGACGGAACTGGTTTTTCTGGTGACGGCGTCAATACCGACGGAAATATCTTTCTGGGCGGTCTGGGCGCAGATACCGCATACGGCGGCATCGGCAACGATTTTATGGCCGGTGGCGGGGTCTCCAATGCCCGGTTCGAGCAGGTGTATGATGAACAAACCGGTGTATGGCTGTGGACAGATATTCTGACTGGAGAAAATTTTGCATTCGATCCCAGAACTGGCCGTGTCGATGACTTGAGCGGCGGTCGTAATGCCGACTTCTTCTTTGTCGAACTGTCCGACCTTGACGACGTTGATGGCGATGCCCTGATAATTGACGGTGGGTCCACCAGTGATGATGCCGCAGTCGGTAACAATACCCCACAGGATTCTGACTGGCTGCTTGTGGAAGCGTCTGACGACGATGAACCTGTTACCATTGATCTTGAGGATGAAGAGAATCAGGACCTTACAACCCGCTCAGGCTTGGAGATTCGCGAATTAAGGGAAATTGAGAACGTGGATGCGTCAGGCAACCTCTATGGGTTCCTGGATGATATCAATACCACCATTGGCGGCAGAGCGGGTGAGGGCCATACGACCGGTGAAAATACAGGCCTGGGGTCTTCTGCTCAGTTTGAGATTGCCGGGTCTGTGGCCAACAATATTCTTATTGGCGGATTTGATAATGATGCGATTAACGGTGCTGAGGGGAACGATCTGCTGTTTGGCGGCCGCCTTGATTATCTCAATAATCCCAATCTTACCGACATTGTCAATGACGGTATGGATTCCCTCGAAGGCGAAGAAGGTGATGACAACATCGTATTTGAGGCAGACGGCGGTCTTATTGACGGGGGTGATGGCGTTGATACGCTGTGGGTTACCGCGCATGCCCTGGGCACAAAGACTGCGGCGGACCTCACCACTGACGGTGTGCTTCGCTTTGATCTTCTGGCCAACGATCTTCTCGTTTCATCCGGTTATGGCGGGGCAGATCTTGGCACCGACACCGATCCGGAGGGGTCTGAAGACCAAACCCATTATATCGACAATGCCACCCGCGTTGATATGACGAGTATGGAAAGCGTTATCGCCACAGGTCTGGGGGCTGTTGATTATTTGGCCGCCGGCACCAATGCGCCGGAATTGGCCTTTAACAATCAGCAGAATATTATGGGCTATGATGGGGATCTCACCCTGCACGGGACCGATGACGCCAATACCCTGTACGCCAACACCGGCGATGACCTGATTGAAGGTCGTAAGGGCGATGACCAGCTCAGCGGCGGGCTGGGGAATGATGATTTCGTTTTCCAACTGAGGGACAACGGTGACGGCCTTGACATTATTCACCGTCAGGCAGATGCCAACAATGACAATCTGTGGGATCTTAAACTGGATGCCGCCGGCAACACCGTGGATGAAGATGAAGACGGTGTCGATGACATGGCCTATACCCAGGATTTCGGCGACAATGGTGCGGCTGTTACGTCGAACTCCAGCCTGACCTTGACCCTTGTGGATACGGCTACCCCGGCCAATGAACTGAAGGATATTCCGGTATCTGGTGTAGTCTTTGAACTTTCAGGCACTCAGCATACTGTCGAGTCAGATGACATGGGCACGGCTCAAACCTATGTGGATTTCGTGACAGCGCTGAATGCAGCCCTGGATGCGGATGCGGATCTGAGCGCTTTGACGGCCGTGTTGAATGGCGACAATACCATTACCATCACAGATCCTGCAGGCGGCATCTTTACTGCGGTTGGATATACCTGGGTGGGTAACGTTGCCCCTGCGGCCGGCGATATCAGCTGGAACATGGCCGTTGGCGGCCCGACCGTGGATCAGGCCCGTGACCGGTTGATTTTTGCATCATACGAAGATCGTGCAGACGGCGAACTGGTTGATGATGACGGTACTGTCAACTCTACGGGTGATGCGGTCACCCTGGGAGCTGACGCCTATGCGGAAGATCTTGTGGTTCGCTTTGATGCCGATGGAAACGGCACCACCGTGCTGGCCGAAGACCAGCAGTGGGCGCTTGAGTTTACAAATCTGGCCGATGAGGACACACTGACCATTTCAGTGAACGGCACTGCGTACAGCCTTCAGATGGGTGTGGCTGCCGACGGTACGGCTATCGGTGAAACCCAAGATGCGTTCCTGCAACGCATGGTCGAATTTATTAACTCCGGTTCCGATCAGGATACCCTGGCGGGCAGCCTGTTTGCCACACGTAACGCTAACACCATTTTCCTGGCGCAAGCTGATTATTATACAGGTCAAGTGGTGTTCATGGATGAGCCGGTTGTGACCATTGTCAATGCGTCTGGCGGTGAAGCCGCTGAGGTTAAGATCACTCAGCCCAACACAGACAGTGAAATTACCCTGTTTGAATTTGATGGGCGCAATAACGCGCTGAACGCTGAAAACGTGCTGTTCCTGGGTGGATCCGGTATGAACCAGGGCGTTGTCACCAACGCCAATAACTCTCGCTCCGTATTGGCCACGGCGGCCGATGCCGGTGGCGCACTTGCGGGGTCAGATGCCCTGGTTGTGGACACCATGGACGATGCAGATACCCTGGCAACGGACTTCAGCCTCCACGGCGACGACCTGCTCTTTACCGGTATTGGAGACGATCAGGTGACTGCAGGGACTGGCGATGACCGGATCTTTGGGTCCGTCGGCACCGATACCGTAGACGGCGGCAAGGACCTTTACGTTGTTGAAACCCTGGTGAACGCGGCGGTTGTTGAAAGTGTAGAAACACTGAATGCCTATGAGGCCGCCCAGCGTCTGGCAGCGGCCGATGTGGTCAATATTGCGCTGCTGGAAGAAGATCGAACAGCAGGCGTTAATGACGGATTTGTGGATCACTTGATTTTCAGCCAGTCTGATTTCCAAAATGCCAACTTTACCATCACCGTTTCCAACGATCTCAAGCAGATGCACGGTGGTGAAGGTGTTGTCGGTGTGGATGAAGACCAGGATGGCACCATTGATCATAATACCACCTTTACTGAAATGGAAGCCATTCGAACCCTTGCCGGTGACGGCACCCATGCGGGTCAGGGCCAGGACACCCTGGATGTGTCTGCCTTGTCTGACGCAGTGGCCGCTTCTGTTATCAACGATGTTGATGCGGCAGTGATTTATAACATGACCTCTGAGGAAGGATGGATTGAAATCAACGCGGACCTTGATGGTGACAATGCCATTGATCCTGACAATGGGGCGGTTGGAAATGCCACGGGTGACGAAAATGACCGGTTCCTGGCGGTTGACGGCGTTGAACACCTGATCGGTGGAAATGCCAACGATCAGCTGAACATTGACGAAGCTGAAGTCGATAAAGACAACAGCTTTAACGGTGGGGATGAAGTGCTTTCAGCCACTGATCGCGTGGGGGATTCCATTGTTTACAATCACGACGATATGGACAACTCAGGTGCTTCAGATGCGGGTGAAGGGGCGACAGTCCTTGCCATGCGTCCTTCCATGGAACTGGTTGTGGAATCTAGCGGTGATACAGATCTGGTGAAACTCACCGGCGGTACGATCGTTGGTTCTGATGTCACCATCGATACCTTGGTTGATGTGGAAACTGTTGATGTTGCATTGGCAGCGACCAGCACCACCCTGGATGATACCCTGGACGTCACCCGGGTCAACGATGCGGTTGTGGACTTTGTGAATGGTGAAGTCCGGGCCAATGGTGATCTGATCGACGATGCCGGAGATGAGCTTATCCGAATCGGCGGTATGGACGAGTTTGAAATTGTTGAAGCCGATGGGAATGACACTGTCATTGTTGCTGATGATATGGGTAAAAATACCACTGGAAACAGCCGTGCATCAAATGTTGCAGAAGGCATCGTGTTCGACTCGTTCCTGAGCTATGATTACCTGGATGACAAAACCAATGCAGCGCCCAACCGCATGACGGTTTCTGAAATGCGGGCACGCCTGAATGACAATGCTGCCTATCCTAATGCGGATGACGGCGCTGACCTCGGTGATATCCCAGAGGTTGAAAACTACGGCCTGTTTACCTTCCACATGGGACAGGATGCGGATACCATCGACTACTCCAATGAAACCGGACTGATTGCTGCAGTGCTGGATTTCGATGTCAACACCCAGGCAGTGGTCAACCATGTGATGGTATCAGATGACAATGATGAGGTCTTCACAGACGATGCTGTCGGCGGTAACCGCATTGACGTCATCACGGATGCGGAAAACTTTGTGGCATCCCAGGGTACAAGTATTCTTGATCTGACACAGGCCAAGACTGCCCTGAAAGTCAGCTTCAATGCGGATGATGCCCCCACTTCAACGGTGGCGGCACTTGACAGGGAAGTATACCGGGTTCAGTTGTCTGAACTTCAGACCACCAACCCATTTGCCAGCATCAACTTCCTTGAGTACTACGATGCAGGCAATCTCGCCGGTGTCACTCAGGCTGCTGCGACCTGGAACCGGGTAGAGGGCAGTGACCTCAATGAAATGATCGAGCTGACCGATCACGAAAGTGATCAAGATCATACCTTCAACCTGCGTGGTGGAGATAATGAAGTCAATTACAACGAACTGACCCGATCCATTGAGACAAGTATCAATGTAGTTGATTACGATGCAACCGTCGCAGATCCATCTACAACCGGTAAGATTACGGTCACCAACACCTTTACAGATGGGAGTGGCGGAGCACTCGCTGGAACTGACACAATTACGTCCTATACTGCCAATAATGCCATTCATGCAGGGTCGCTGCGGATCGAAGCGTCCCAGGATGCTGAAGACGCCGTTACATTTGCCGCTGGACTTGAGAAACTCTTTGTTCTCGGTGAAGTTGTTAACGGCAGTGACCAGATCACCGTTAAACTGGGTGAGGGTGCTGCCATGAACACCATGGTATTGACCGGTTACGAAGTGTTGAGAGACGCAGCGTCCGATGATGTCTACAACATGGAAGATCTAGGTCGGGTATTTGGTAATCTGACCCTGGAGGACAACGCTGGCGACCGTGATACATTGGCTGTCGGCAACAGTGCCATTGGCTTTAACAATGGTACAGACGCACCTGTTGCCAATACCATTACCATGGCTCATATTGAAAATGCCAACGGGTTCAATTTTGACTTTCAAGTCCTTGACGTTACGAATGTGACCGATTCCGATACCAGCTTTGTTGGTAATAACAATGAGGACATTATTGTAGGTGATTTCGGCATGATTGATGATACCGCAGGTAAAGGCATCCAAGGTTTCAACAGCTTGATTCTGACAAATGCTTCTGCAGGAACCTCATTCAATCTGGATCGTACCGCAAATGAATTCCAGACCGGTACCGGAACACGTCTCTTTACGTTTAATGGTCCCAAGGTCGATTTCAGCCAGATCACAGATGGCCGAGGCCCGATCACACTAACCGTTGAGAGTAATACCGGTGTGACTGCAACTGTGGTTGGCAGCACAGCCAATGACAGTCTTACCGGTGGTCAAGGTAACGATACCCTTGAGGGCGGCGATGGCAATGATGTGCTCCAGGGTGGACCGGATCAGGTTAACAATGTGTATCATGTTGAACTCTCTGGCGTGTTTGCAAACAATGACACCGTTACGATTGCCGGTCATACTTATACCAATAATTCTGGCGGTAATGTCGGTCCAGATGAAGTTGGTGCCCACTTCGAAGCATTGGCTCTGGCGGATTGGAATATTAATGCCGTAGATGATGATGGTGGTGCAATTGGCGATGTCGATCCCATTTCTGTGACATATGATGCTGCTGGAAATCAGCTGGTATTTACCTTTGACCAGGATGTAGCTGCTGAATTTAAAGCTGCTGATGTGGCGTTGGGCGGAGGAAACACAGGAACTGGTACGGCTGTGCTCTCCGAAACCACCGCATTCGCTGCGCTGGGTGCTGGAAACGACACCCTGAAGGGCGGTGCTGGCAATGATAGGCTCATTGGTGGTATTGGCAATGATACGCTCAATGGTGGTGTTGGTACAGATACGCTCAGTGGTGGTGCCGGCACTGATACCTTCGAATTGGCGTTTGGTGCAACAGAAGCAGATGTGATCACTGATTTCACTGCCGCCGATGATCAGATTGATTTTACAGGTACGAGTGATGTTAAAGTTAACGGCAACCCAAGCACTGCCTACGCTGAAGGCGATCTCGGTACAGCAGGCAGCCTCACTGCATTTAATGTTGATTCAGGGAGTCTGGCTGCTTTGACTACTGCTGCTGTAGCGACCGATCTTTCGGGTGCAGGAATTCTGCAGGCGGCTTCAGATATCGTCTATGTCGCCTACGACAATGGTACAGATACCGGCATCTTTAGAGTTGTGGATGCTAATGCCAATGGCACTGTCGATGCTGGTGAAGTCAGCTTGGTTGTAACGCTTCAGGGTGTTGCCGACGCTGATGCTGTCCTTGCTAACACTAATTTTGCTGACTTTACATAATTCAATTGAGAGTGGACAATCACTCAAAAAGACGAAGGTCTTTGACAGATCGCCTTGGTTTCTGATCTAAGAAACTGAACACTAAACCCCCCTGTGGAGATCCACAGGGGGGTTTAGATTTTTGGGGATATTTCAAACAAATTCGGTCAAATTCGGGTCGGGCCGTGAAAACCAATTGATATTTAAAGGATATTCCCATATGTTACCCTTTTAAAAGGGTCTATATTGAGTTTTTCAGGGGCAAAAAAGCATCTTTTATCCGAATGCCTATGGCGAGAGCAAAACGACATTTTATTCCAAATTTTACACGAACGTCTATGTAGGTTT
>PDWJ01000161.1_pt1 | contig 97705 bp, 86 predicted proteins | sample 1430881 | NCBI WGS metagenome assembly PDWJ01 (sample SAMN01162460, study PRJNA174530) | Oral metagenome, whole genome shotgun sequencing project. | biome: Marine environment; feature: Marine mammal; material: Swab sample of the gingival sulcus; isolation source: swab sample of gingival sulcus...
GTTGATATGTAGTGCAAAATTAACCTGATTCAGAAGCTCGGTGGCTGTCTGGCCATAGAAATTGATGGTGATAAGTCTTCATGAAAAATGCGGGCTAGCTGAAAGCATTATCCGGAGGCGCATTGCTGCCGGCAAAGAGGCAAAGAGGCAAAGAGTCAAGCCAACCGGACAACAGTGATGGGTACGGCTATTACGCTACTCACTACTGAAGGCAGCGTTTGATATTGGTGGCCAAATCTTGCAAATAACCTGCATAGCCCTGTTCTTCACTGGTTTCGATTGCCAAAGGGTCCAAACGTCCAACCCGAACAGGCAAGTCTGCCACCAGCGCCTTCACCACCGCCGCTTCAAATTGAGGCTCGACAAAGACACAACCAACACCTTCTTTGGCAATCAGTTCATGAATCTCATGCAGGCGCTTCGCGCCTGGCGCTCTGGCAGGGTCAACCGTGAAGTAGGCATCCTGCTTCAACCCATAATGTTCGACTAACAGGGAAAAAGCATCATGAAAAACAACAAAGCCTTTATTTTGATAAGGCAATAATGTTTGCTGGATAGAGCGGTCTGTGCGCAACACCTCTGCAGCAAATCCTTCATAGTTCTCTTGCAGCCGTTCCTTATATTGCGGGTACAAAACACTGAGCTGGTTAGCAAGCTTTTCCGCTGCTGCCAACATCAGCTGCGGGCTCATCCAGATATGCGGGTCCTGAGCGCCGGGATGGTGATGATGCTGGTGCCCATCGTGAGCATGACTATCATCATACCCCATTGCTGCGCTATCACTTGCCAATAGCTGCAGCTTTACTGCATCCGTTTTATTAAGCACTTTACTCAGAAACTGCTCCAGACTTGGCCCAACCCAAATAACCAGGTCAGCGCTATAAAGTCGTTTAACATCTGAGGGCCTCAGGGAGTAATGATGCGGCGACCCACCAGGAGGAATTAATACATCCACTTGCCCCAGGTCTGCTATGATGGCTTGAGAAACCAGTTGCAGTGGCTTAACACTGGCCACAACTTTAATTTTATCCGCTGCATTAGCGGTCGTGACTGCCAACAAAAACAACACAGCGAAAAGCTTTTTCATGTTGCACATACATCTCACCAAGATTTAAAGTTATAATATAACACAACATGATTTATAATAACGCCCATGGCTAATCATTTTCCTGGCTTTCACTCAGACCACGACCACTCCGACTGCATAGAGCACGCGCTGACTGACGCCCGTACTCTTTGCAATAAACGCCGCTTGCGCTTTACCCCAATCCGGGAGCTGGTTCTGAAAACAATCTGGCAAAGCCATAAACCCCTCGGGGCATACGAGCTTTTACCTACCCTTGCAGATGCAGGTTTTAATTCTGCGCCACCTACGGTTTATCGAGCATTGGAGTTTCTTCAAGAGCAGGGTCTCGTCCACCGAATCGCCCTGTTGAATGCATTCATCGGCTGCCCTCATCCGGGCGAAAAGCACCAAGGCTCTTTTCTGATCTGCAAACTCTGTAATAACACCGTTGAAATTGACACCCGTGAAGCCGCCCAGGTAATTAATGCCCAGGCCAGCCAGTTGGGTTTTATACCGGAACAGCAAGCAATAGAAGTATTAGGCATCTGTCCCGAGTGCAGTGCGGGTAATCGCTCATGAGTGCACAGCAACATAAACCCTTAGTCCGTCTCGAGCAGGTCAACCTTAAGTTCGGCCAAAACCATGTTCTGCAAGATATCAGCATGGAGCTCCACCGTGGCTGCATTACCACACTGATTGGCCCGAACGGTGCGGGCAAAACGTCTTTAGTCCGGGTTGTGCTTGGCCTATTGCAACCCAGTAACGGCTCTATCTGGCAAGAAAAGAATTTGCAGATAGGCTACATGCCACAAAAACTGCACATCGATAAAACCTTTCCCTTAACCGTGGAGCGCTTCCTCCGCACAACACAATACAAAGGAAAAGAGACTGTACGCGCGGCTCTGTATGATGTGGGTGCCGAAAAGTTATTAAAACAATCAATCCATAACCTTTCCGGCGGAGAGATGCAGCGCATATTACTGGCCCGCGCCCTACTTCGCGACCCCAACCTTCTGGTATTGGATGAACCGGTACAAGGGGTGGATATCAATGGTCAGTTGGAGCTGTATAACCTGATTGCCCGAATCCGTGATGAACGAGGCTGCGGGGTTCTGATGGTTAGCCATGATCTGCATCTGGTCATGGCTGCGACAGATCATGTGGTTTGCATCAACCACCACGTTTGCTGTTCAGGCCACCCTGAGCACGTTACCAATGACCCCTCTTTTACCGAGTTGTTTGGCATTAAGGGCAGCGAACAACTTGCTGTCTACAGTCACCACCATAACCATCGCCACAACGATCATGGCGATATCGATTCAGATAGTAACTGCAAGGGTGGCTGTTAATGCCTGATTTTCTACTTTATGCCCTGCTCGGCGGTCTAGGTGTTGCGGCTGTAGCCGGCCCATTGGGTTCCTTCGTCGTTTGGCGGCGGATGGCGTACTTTGGCGACACCCTATCCCACTCCGCATTACTGGGAATCAGTGTCGGCTTCCTATTGGATATCAACCTGAATCTGGCGGTGGTATTTTGCTGCGTTGGCCTGGCGCTGCTTTTAGTCGCCATGCAGCGGCAACGGCTGGTCGCTACCGATACACTGCTTGGCATCATGGCCCATAGCGCCCTGTCTCTGGGCCTGGTTGCCGTTTCAATTCTGGAGATCCGCGTTGATCTGATGTCCTATCTCTTCGGCGACCTGCTCGCTGTGACAACGACTGATCTGTACTGGATCTATGGTGGCGGTCTGTTAGTCCTGTTGCTGCTCAAACTGCTCTGGGGGCCGTTGCTGGCGATTACCATTAGTGAAGAGCTGGCCCATGTAGAAGGTGTCAATGTTGCCTGGACAAGGCTGGCTTTAATGCTGTTGATTGCGGTGGTGATTGCTATTGCCATGAAGATTGTCGGCTTACTGCTGATCACTTCTCTACTCATTATCCCCGCTGCCGCCGCCCGAAGGCTCGCACAAACTCCGGAGCAGATGGCAGTTGGGTCAGGTTTGGCAGGCTGCCTGTCTGTGGCCGGCGGTTTAGCTCTTTCCTGGCATTACGATACCCCGGCAGGCCCCTCTGTTGTCGTAATATCGCTGCTGATTTTTGTCTTGCTCTATGCTCTACCGACTAAACATGCCCAATAGTGTGCTTATCGCCGCCACAGGGCGTTCACCAGCGCCCCCGCAATGATCAGACAGCCACCCAATAGAGTCCAGAGCGTAGGTATTTCATTGAAAAAGATCATCCCCAGAATGACAGAGAAAATCACCTGAACATAAGCATAGGCCGATACCGTCCCTGCTGTTTCGGAAGCCATCGCTTTAGTCAGGCCGATTTGCCCCACCTGGGTAAAGACCCCTACCATAAGCAACAGTAGCAATGCCTCAATCCCGGGTAGTACAAAATCACCCCCTAATAACAGCAGTGAGGCAGGCAGTGCTACCAGCGGGAAATAAAATATAATCACGGAGCTGTCTTCAAGCTGACTCAGCTTGCGTACCAGCACATACGCGCCTGCACTCCCTAACGCCCCAGCCAAGGCAGCAAGCAGACTCAGGGACGGCATAACAGTTTCCACCTCTGCAACCCACGGGCGTACGATTACCACCACCCCGGCGAAGCTCAGGACAATACAGAATATTGTCGCACGTTTAATTTGCTCTCCCAGAAACACCAGCGCCAACACCGCAGTAAAGGCCGGGTAGGTATATTGCAGTACAGTGGCATCTGCTAGTGTCAGCGTCGTTACCGAATAGTAAACGCACACTAACGCGAGAGCCCCGACAATACCTCGTGCGAGTAGCAGGCGTTTATGCGCTCCCCACACAGAAATGCGTTTTCGCTTAACATCCAGATAACTTAAAAGCAGTGAAACCGCAGCCCTGGCTGCAACGATTTCCAAAACAGGAATGCCATAACCGCTCACGGACTTGACACAAACCGCCATTAAGGCGAACCCCAACGCGGAGAGCAGCATATAACGGATAGCAATGGGAATAGCGCTGAAGAACACAGTCAAGATTGGGCCGATGTAGAGTGATTAATTGCAGTGAATCATAGCAAAAAACGCTTGCGCCCGGTTAGTTTGTGACAGGTTTTTGCCCCCTTACTGCCGTGCACTAGCCCGGACCTTGCACCCGTTGGCGGAATTTGCACGCAGGGATTGCCTGATTTGAGTGAGCATGTCCGCCCACATCAAATCAAATGCACGGGGGCAACATGCGGGCTAGTGATCTTTTCTGGCCGCGCCTGGGTTGGCGGTGAATAGCAGGGGTTGCGCCCCCTCTTCTATTTCGGGCTTGCGCTCACGGTTGACCCGGGTTTCCAGTTCCTCCATCGGCGCATCTGGCTGACCATCCAGACGGAGCGAATCTTTATAATCACAGTGTACACACTCTTTGTACTCACGCTCCTCATCACGGTAAGTACGAATGCCATCCATTTTACCACAGCGAGGACAAACAGCCCCGGCAATAAATCGTTTTATAACACTCATATCAATTACTCGGTAATGCCACTATGGCGCAACAGGGCGTCTACTTTAGGCTCACGTCCACGGAAAGCAACAAACAGTTCCATTGGTTCCTTCGAGCCACCCATTTCCAGAATATTTTTCCGGAAATCCGCACCGGTTTGCTGATTAAAGATACCCTCATCTTCAAAACGGGAGAATGCATCAGCAGAAAGCACTTCCGCCCATTTGTAGCTGTAGTACCCCGCCGCATAACCACCGGCAAAGATATGACTGAAACCGTGCTGGAAACGATTAAAGGCCGGCGTTGCCACAACAGCCACTTCACTCCGCACTTTATCCAGAACGTCCTGAATCACTGTTTCCCCTGGCTGATAGTCACGGTGCAAAATAAAATCAAACAACGAAAACTCCAATTGGCGCACCATCATCATGCCTGATTGATAATTTTTCGCAGCCAGCATCTTATCCAAAAGTTCCTGCGGCAAGGCCTCACCAGTCTGATAGTGCCCGGAGATCAGTTGCAGCGCTTCCGGCTCATAACACCAGTTTTCCAGGAACTGACTTGGCAGCTCTACTGCATCCCAGGCAACACCATTGATACCACTAACATCCGCACACTCAATTTGGGTCAACATATGATGCAGGCCATGACCAAACTCATGGAACAGGGTTGTGACTTCATTATGGGTTAACAACGCCGGATCATCGCCGACAGGGGAATTGAAGTTGCAGACCAGATAAGCCACGGGCAGCTGCAAAGAGCCATCAGCCAGGCGACGTCGCACACGGCAATCATCCATCCAGGCCCCACCGCGTTTCTTCTCACGGGCATACAAATCCATAAAGAAACGGGCAATCAGCTCACCGTTTCTGCTAATCTCGAAGAGTCGCGCATCGTCATGCCAGCGATCAAACTCAGCCACTTCACTAATTTCAATAGCAAACAGCTTGCCGCTCACCGCAAACAGGCCATCCAGAACCTTGGGCAGCGGGAAGTAAGGGCGAATCTGCTCTTCTGAAATAGCATATTTAGCCTGCTTCAGCTTCTCGCCAAAGTAGGCTATATCCCAGGCTTGCAAATCCTCAACACCAAATTCATCTTTGGCAAACGCCACCAGTTGTTCATAATCACGCTGAGCCACTGGCAGGCTTTTTTCTGCTAGGTCGGTCAGAAAGGCAATAACCTGATCCGTGTCTTTTGCCATCTTGGTCGCCAACGAGTACTCAGCATAGTTATTAAAGCCAAGCAGTTTCGCCAATTCCAAACGCAGTGCCAGAATTTCCGTCATGACCGCACTGTTATCCCACTGCCCTTGACCCGGCCCCTGATCAGAAGCACGCGTAACAAATGCGGTATAGATCTCTTTACGCAGCTCACGGTCATCGGCATAGGTGATTGTCGCCAGGTAAGAGGGAAAATCCAGAGTGACCAGCCAACCTTTTTCACCTTTGGCTTCCGCCATCTGCTTTGCCGCAGCCAACGCCATTGGCGGCAGGCCTGCCAGATCCTCTTCGCTTCCCAGCCGCTTACTCCAGGCATCCGTAGCATCCATCACATTTTCCGAGAACTTTGTGGTCAGCTCGGACAGCTTTTGTTGCAGCTCTGCGTACCGTTGCTTATCCGTGTCATTCAAGGCGATGCCTGATAACCGAAAATCGCGTAGTGTATTCGCTACCGACTTCCGCTGCGCTTCGTTCAATTGACTAAATTCAGGGCTATTGGCTAACTGTTTATATGCCTCATACAGCGCCCGATTTTGCCCCATCTCTGTCCAATAGCGGGAAAGTTTGGGCAGACAAGCATTGTAGGCATCTCGCAGTGCATCTGTATTCACCACTGCATTCATGTGCAATACCGGTGACCAGGCTTTTGCCAGACGATCATTCATCTCTTCCAACGGCGCAACCAGCGAGCTCCAACTAACGTCCTGCACGTTGCTTAAAATGTCCTTCACCTTGTTGCGGTTATCCTCCAACAACTGATCAATAGCGGCTTCAATCTGCTCTGGTTTGATCTGGCTGAATGCAGGCAATAGCTGAGGGGTAAGCATAGGGTCGCTCATTTTTCCGGCTCCGTTGGCGAGATAATATTTTTCATAAGATGGGACTCATTCTGCATTTTTCAATTGCTCTACTCTATAATACAGAACATATTCAGAACCAGAGTAAGAAGATGAAAATAAGAACATATCAGGGGATGACGCCGTCGCTGGGTGAGCGGGTTTTTGTTGATCCCAGTGCTGTTGTCCTAGGTGATGTCGAGCTGGGTGACGATGTATCCGTTTGGCCACTCACCGTAATTCGCGGTGACATGCACCGTATCCGCATCGGTGCCCGCACCAGTGTTCAGGATGGCTCCGTCCTGCATATCACCCATGCAGGCCCTTATAACCCGGACGGCTTTCCATTGACCATCGGTGAAGATGTCACTATCGGCCATCAGGCAATGCTGCATGGCTGCACTATCGGCAACCGTATATTGATTGGTATGGGTGCCATGATTATGGATGGCGCTGTGATCGAAGATGAGGTGATTATCGGTGCAGGCTCTCTGGTGCCCCCGGGAAAAACCTTGCCAAGCGGCTTCCTCTACGTTGGTCGCCCTGCCAAGCAGCAACGTCCACTCACCGATAAAGAGCGTTCTTTCTTCCGCTACACTGCGGGCAACTACGTGAAGCTCAAGGACAGGCATCTTCAGGAAGAGTACGCAGAAATAGAGTAAATGACTCTACCCTTGCATTAATCCAGCTACGGCTAGCCCGGATGTTACACCGGTTAGCGGAGACTTCGCGCCGAGTTCATTTGCTTTGAGCGTACTTGTGAACGCTGCCGTAGCCTTTTCTGACTGAGCTTTGTCAATACCAGCCCTAGAACACATAGTGTTCCACCGGCAGAAGATAAAAGCTTCTGTATTGATATTTATTCTCGTTTACGTTATCTTTTTTAGGATAATTTTAGATATTTTCCAAAGAAAGGAACAAACCCTATGAACCTGCGCAAGTCTTTGACAGCAATGGCGATCTCTGCAGTGGTATTAAGCACTACACAGACTCAAGCTGCAGCTCCAGCCACAACAGATATTCTGAATAACTATGCGGATATCGCTCATGCTACTTATGAAGATTCCCTGCTAACTGCGCAGAAGCTGAACAAAGTGCTTGATCAGTTTCTAGCTAACCCGAATGCAAACACTTTGAACAGTGCTCGTGAAGCTTGGATTGCCGCACGCGTTCCTTACCAGCAGTCAGAAGCTTACCGTTTCGGTAATGCAATGGTTGATGATTGGGAAGGCAAAGTTAACGCATGGCCGCTGGATGAAGGCCTGATTGACTATGTCGATACTGGCTACGGTTCAGAATCCGATGAGAACCCTTACTACACTGCCAACATCATTGCTAACAAAACCCTGAAAGTGGGTGGTGTAACGATTGATGCAAGCACCATCGACAAAAAACTGCTTGCTGAAACCCTGCACGAAATTGACGAAGTTGAAGCGAACGTAGCAACCGGCTATCACGCCATTGAGTTCCTGCTATGGGGTCAAGACCTGAACGGCACTAACCCAGGCGCAGGTAATCGCCCGGCGACTGACTTCGATCTGGAAAACTGCACTAACGGTAACTGCGATCGTCGTCGTGACTACCTGAGAGCAGCCGCTGACCTGTTGGTTGATGACCTTAAAGATATGACTGACAGTTGGGCAAACGGTGGCGCAGCACGTAAGGATCTGATGGCTAAAGGCCCTGAAGGCGGTCTTGCAACTATCCTGACAGGCATGGGTAGCCTGGCCTACGGCGAACTGGCCGGCGAGCGTACTAAACTAGGTCTGATGCTGCACGACCCTGAAGAAGAGCACGATTGCTTCGCAGACAACACGCATGCTTCTCACTTCTATGACTCACTGGGCATTAAAAACGTTTACCTGGGTGAATACACACGTGTTGACGGCTCAAAAGTAACCGGAGCAAGCCTGTCTCAACTGCTGAAAGCAAAAGCTCCAGTCGTTGATCAGGATCTGCGCAACAAGCTGGACGCGACTCAAGCGGCGGCTCAGGTTATGGTTGATGAAGCAGAGAAAGGCAATACGTTTGACGTTCTGATTGGCGAAGGCAATGAAGAAGGCAACCAGATCGTTCAAGCCTTCGTTGACTCTCTTGTAGCAGAAACAGGCGCTATCGAAAACGCGATTGCTGTTCTTAAACTGGATGGCATTGAGCTGGAAGGCTCAGACAGCTTGGATAACCCTGAAGCTGTTGGCGCAGAGTAACACAAAGTTACTTCGTACTAAAAAAATCCGGAGCTAGTATATAGCTCCGGATTTTTATTGGGAAAGCCATGAAAAAAGCAACACGCCCCCCTCAAGTGCTGTTAACCACACTACTCGTTACAAGTATTTTCTCTGCAATGGCGGCTGCGGCTGAGCCTTATCACACACTGGAAAAAGGTGAGATAGCTCAGGGCGGCGCAACGACCCATTTCAAAAAAGCCAACTCCAAAGCCTTTTCCCATCCTGCGGCCAATATGCCATTTTCACAACAGTTGGATTTTCGCTTGGGCCATGGGATTTTCAAAAAGCTATGGGTTGCCTCACCCTCATCCACCACGGCAACAGATGGGCTGGGGCCACTCTATAATGCCCGTTCCTGCATACAGTGCCATACCCGTGATGGACGCGGACATGCACCCGATGCCAATTGGCCGGAAGATAACGCGGTATCAATGTTTCTGCGTTTAAGTATTCCCGCGCAAAATGAAGCACAAAAAGAAGCCTTAGAATCAGGACGTATAGGCGCGATTCCGGACCCTGTATATGGCTCCCAATTACAGGACTTTGCTGTGGCGGGGCTATCATCTGAAGGCCGGATGAACATCAGCTATAGTGAGTTCAATGTCGATCTAAGCGGCGGTCAGAGCGCCCAATTACGTCGCCCGGAATACCACATTACCGATCTTCAATATGGGCCGACCCATCCGGCACTCATGCTCTCTCCTCGCATTGCCCCGGCCATGATCGGCTTAGGGTTGCTTGAGAACATTAAAGAGAGTGACATTATCGCATTAAGCGACCCTGATGATCTTAATGGAGACAATATTTCCGGACGACCAAACCAGGTTTGGGATGCAGAAAAGCAATTGGTCGCGTTAGGACGGTTTGGCTGGAAGGCGGGACATCCGACAGTCAATCAGCAGAACAACAGCGCATTTAATAGCGATATTGGTATTTCAACACCCTATGCCAAAAATCCATACGGCGACTGCACCGATCAACAACCTGCTTGCCTTAACATGGCCAACGGTAATTCAAAACATCATGAAGGACTGGAAGCCTCTAGCAAAATGAATGATGTTCTGCTGTTTTACACCCGCCACATTGGGGTTCCTGCACGACGCGGGGCAGATCGCCCCGAGGTTCTGGCAGGCAAGAAAGTATTTTACGAAAGCGGCTGCCAGCTTTGCCACCAGCCCACATTTACAACTCAGGTTAACCCTGACCAGCCCCAGCTCAGTCGCCAACGGATATGGCCTTACACCGATCTCCTCCTGCATGATATGGGCGAGGGTTTAGCAGATAACCGACCCGAATTTCAGGCCAATGGCAGGGAGTGGCGTACCCCCCCGTTATGGGGCATAGGCCTGACCAAAAAAGTCTCAGGTAAAGAAAGCTATCTGCATGACGGTAGAGCACGCACTTTGCTGGAAGCCATTTTGTGGCACGGCGGGGAAGGGAAGCAAGCGATGCTTAAAGTAAAGAATATGCCCGTAAGGGACCGCGACAATCTGATTAAATTTTTGGAGTCTCTGTAATGAGCCTGATGAAACGATACACAGCTATGTTTGGTTTTCTACTGATATCCGGTGCGGTATCAGCCTCTGTCAGCCAGGAACAATGGCGTGACCTTAACCAGAATATCGTTAATGATCACGTACTCCCTGTATACCAGGATCTGGCCAAACAAAGCGGTGCACTGGAAAAACAAACACAGCAATTATGCAAAGTGCCCACCCAGAAAACCCTTGATCTGACCCGGACCCAGTTCAAGCACACACTGGATGCCTGGGAAGCGGCACAGCACATTAATTTTGGGCCAATTGAGCTATTGATGCGGAATTTCAGCATCCAGTTTTGGCCTGATAAGAAAAACCTGACCTCAAAGCAGCTTAACAAGCTGCTCGCGGAGAAAGATCCGAATAGCCTGACGGATGAAGCGCTACAAACAGCCAGTATTGCGGTCAAAGGTTTACCGGCTATAGAGCGTATTCTTTATGCCCAGGAGGCCCTGACAAAAATCCAGCAAGACTCCTACCGTTGTCAACTGCTGCATGCTGTCAGCAACTACGTTAAGGATCAATCCAAGAGCACCTATCAAGAATGGCAAAGTTTTAAGCATGAGTTTGACTATGTTGAATCAGAAGATGGGCTATATGGCAGCGCTCAGGCAGCAACCGTCGACTTGATGAAAGCCCTGATAGAACCACTCGCTGTTGTCCGTGACCTGAAAATCCTCCACCCGCTAGGCACAAAGAAAGCCAAGCCACGCCGTCTGGAAAACTGGCGCAGCCAAAGCGCCCTGCGCAACTTGCAAACCAACATCAGCACACTGCACCATATGTACAGCGGTATCAGTGGGGTAAGCCTGAAATCAGTCCTGACAGAGCAGGGTGCAGAGGATTTGGCTACTGATATTGAAAATCAGTTTATCCTCCTCGAGAAAGCTCTGGAGCAATTACCTGCACCACTGAGCAAACATATCCATGAGGCAGAGGTCAGAGAACAACTATTCCTCATCTCTGAACATATTGAAAAGCTAGGCAAGAAATTTGCTAAGGGTATGAAATTATTAGAGATACAATTGGGATTCAACAGCCGCGATGGGGATTAATCGGCGCCAGTTCTGTACGCTGCTATCTGTCAGCCTGATTACACCGCAACTCCTGGCTAATCAACACTCTCCCCTGATCGCCTCTGCTGCAAGAAATGCGGCAGGGGGTTATGAGCTGATCGTGGTCGATAACTCAGGCAACAGCCTGTGGCGTCACCCCCTGCCTGCACGTGCACATCATGTGGAACAACATCCGCAGAAGCCACTTCTGGCAGTAGTCGGGCGACGCCCGGAAACGTTTATCGATATCGTTGATTACCAGGCAAAAACACTGCTGACGCGTATTTCGTCCCGACCAGGGCAACATTTCTACGGTCATGCAGTCTTTTCTCCTGACGGTCGCTACCTTATCAGCACGGAAAATCATATTGCTACCGGCCAGGGGCTCATTGTCCTACGTGACCCTTTGCAAAACTTCGCTGTGACCGCCCAGTACCCCTCCGGCGGCATTGGCCCTCACGAGCTGAAGTTTATGCCTGATGGGAAAACATTGGTTGTCGCAAATGGTGGAATACTGACTCGCCCATCTCACGGCCGCAGAAAGCTTAATGTTGACACCATGCAACCCTCTCTTGCGTATATCAATACAGGGACGGGGCAAATGCTCGAACAAGCATTTATGCCTGAAGAGCTCCATCAACTCAGCATCAGGCATATTGATATCAACCAGGCCGGGCGAGTAGCAGTGGCACTGCAATTCCAAGGAGCCCCCTACGAAAACCCGCCTCTGGTTGCCTTCCACAGCCATGGGAAAGCACTGGAACTGGTCTCGGCACCGGAACCTGTCAACCTGGCCATGAAACAATATTGTGGTAGCGCACGCTTCGATAAAAGTGGTGAAATTGCTGCAATCTCAGCCCCCCGCGGGAATCTGATTACATTTTGGAACCAATCTGGATCATACCTGGCAAAGATTCGTAGCCGAGACGGCTGCGGAGTGGCCAGAACAAATATACCGGGTGAATTTTTAATCACTACGGGGAGTGGTCAGTGCTATCGCTATAATCTCAGCACACAAAAAACAACTAGGCTGGCCCTGAAAATTGACGGCAACCTGGCCTGGGATAATCACCTAAACAGTTTTTTATAAATTCATAGGCTATGCCTTCTCCAAAAGCATACTTAGGTATATAATGCGCCATTATTTTATAAGTAATAATGATTACTATTAATATTATCAAGAGAGATAACACCATGAAAAAAACAGCTATTGTTACACTGGTTGCGGCAGCCATGGCAACGGCAACACCAGCCTTTGCAGGTGTTGCCGAAGAGCTGGCAATGATGAAAGCACGCATCGCTCAGCTGGAATCACAGCTGGCCGAGCAACAAGCGACAATTGCTAAGCAGCAATCTACGGGTTCTTCTGCAGGTGGTTTTTCTGATAATGTAAGCGTTGCCGGTACACTCGAAATACTGGCAAACCACGTTGAAGAAAGTAACGGCAACTCTAAGAGCGATATTGCTGTTGACACCTTTGAACTGGAAATCGCTGCCCAGTTAAATGAAAATGTTGCTGTAGCAGCAACCCTTGAGTATGACGGAGACGATCAAGAGCGTATCAAATTAGCCGAAGCGTTTGCTGAAATTGGTAATGAAGACAGCGTTGCCAAGTTGACTGTAGGTAAAACCGGAATTCCTTTTGCGGTCGTCAATGATGCGGGCTGGACTGCTCCCCTGACAGATGATCACTTCGACATCACTGAAGGTATGGCTATGGTTTCCTTCGGCGGCGACATGGTTTCTGCAGATCTGTTCGTCTTTAACAACAACGAAGACACACTTGGTTCATTCGGTTTTAACGCTGGCGTAGCCGTTGCAGAAGGCATCAAACTGGGCGCAGGTTACGTGTCTGAAGTAACAACCGGTCTGGCTACCTCTGAAGATGCATGGCGTTTAAATGCAATGGCTGAAACAGGCCCATTCGCATTTACTGCTGAATACATCCAGGTTGATGGCACAACAGATCCAGATATTCTGGCGCTTAACGCTGCATACAACACTAACCTAATGGGTGAAGATGCAACCATATATCTGGGTTGGAGTGAAGTTGACGATGCTGCTGCAAACGATGCAGAGCGTCTAGTACTTGGTGTTGAACGTGCTTTCGGTGAGAACGTTTCTGTAGCTGCAGAATACGTGCGTGACGAAGACAGTGCAGGTGCTGACACTGACACTGTCAACCTTGTTCTGCTAACTGGATTCTAAGCAAATCCAGCCAGTCCAAAATGTGACAGACCGGCTCTGAACTTCCCTTCATATTTCAGAGCCGGTCGCCACAATACAGGCCCCGATAAATACCAGATTCAACATCATTCAGGGACTCAAGCCTGAAATCAGTCACGTGGCGCTTTCGTTGCTGAAATCTCGCGCAACCTTTTTACAACCTGGGCATTAATACTGCGCTGGGTGAAGCTGCCATCCTCTTTACGCTTACCCGCCTTACGTTGCATCAGAATTTCTAAACATTGATCGACGTGTGAAACAGCAAAAACAGCGAAATCCCCCCGCTTAACTGCAGCGACAACCTCATCCTTCAGCATCAAATTACGCACATTGGCTTTTGGAATGATCACCCCCTGTGAGCCACTCAAACCCCGCGTTTTGCAGAGGTTAAAAAAACCTTCAATCTTTTCATTAACGCCGCCTATTGCCTGCACCTCACCGTATTGGTTTATGGAGCCGGTGGTCGCAAAATTCTGGCTGATCGGGATATGCGTCAGGGCCGATAGCAGCGTACAGACTTCAGCTAAAGAAGCACTGTCACCGTCCACATAGCCATAAGACTGCTCAAGAGCGATACTGGCGGAAATAGACAAAGAAAAGTCCTGTGCATACTGGTGTCCGAGGAAACCGCTCAGAATCAAAACACCTTTTGAGTGAATAGGCTGGCCCAAGGTCACTTCACGCTCAATATCGACAATCCCACGGTTACCCGGATGGACCGTTGCAGTGATACGTGCCGGAGTACCAAACGCCACATCTCCCACCTGGAGCACGGTCAAGCCATTCGCTTTGCCAACGGCTTCTCCCTCCGTATCAATCAGAACAGTTTCGTTCAGAATACCTTCGGCTATTTTTTCCGACATACGGGATGTGCGCCGTTCTTTAGCGCTAAGCGCCATTTCCACATGATCCGCATTAATCAGCTCATCTTCTTCCTGGATGCGCTTAAAATCCGCCTCGCAGAGCAGGTCCACCAGCTCTCCAATATGCGCCGATAGCAACTCCTGATCCTCTGCCTGACGCGAGCTGTGCTCTACTAACCGCGCGACCGCGCGCCGGGTGAGGGGAGCCAGACCCTCCTCCTCAGCCAGGGTTTTCATTAACCGCGCATAGCTGCGTATAGCTTGCGGAGTACGCTTTACATCCTCATCAAAATCGACCACAACCCGGAACATCTTCTCAAAGTCATGATCCAGTTCCTGGAGTAAATAGTAGATATTACGCGCACCAATCAGCACCACTTTGACGGACAGCGGTACAGCCTGAGGCGTCAGGGTAATCGTACTGATCCCCGTATATTCACTGACGGGGCTCTCAATGCGAATTTCGTGGGATTTCAAGGCTCGCTTCAGTGCGCCATAAACAAACGGTTGCTCTAACAGCTTTTCCGCCTCAAGTACCAAATAACCACCATTGGCACGATGTAACGCACCGGTGCGAATTAACTTATATGAGGTGGACAGTGCCCCCATCTCCGAGGTGTATTCAACCCGACCAAACAGGTTTTCATAACTGGGGTGAGCTTCATAAACAACAGGCGCACCTTTGACCTTCTCGTTATCAACCAGAAGATTAACCCCATAGTTACTTTCCATATAACTACGCCGGGTCGCATCTGTTACCGGCTCAAGCAACTTCTCTTCACCCACGATCTCCCCACAATTCTTGACCAGAGATGTCTCCATCGCAGAAAGATAGTCAGCCGCAGAGGCGATATTCGCATACTTGTCTTTAATGGGCTGAAACAGGGGGGAAATGGCCTGGCGAGCCGTATCACGATCCAGATTTTTAAGCTTTTCGGCTGCCTCACGGCGCCATAGCGGCAGCTCTGCCAATGCCTCATTCAGCTTATCTTCCAGATTGGAAATCGCTTTGGTAAAACCATCCCGTGCGGCTTCAGGTAACTGAGAAAAGACAGCCTCATCCATCGCCTGGCCATCGGCTACCGGCGTGAAGCCAATACTCCCTGCATCACGATACACCGCAATGCTATGCTCCCGCGCTTCACGCTCAACCCCTTCAATCGCCTGATCATAATAACGATTCAACTCACGCTCAATCTTGCCCTTTTTGCGCTGATAAGAGGGGCTTTCAAACGCGGCAGGCATTTCTGTCAGCGCACTTTCAATAATATGCTTAATATCCTTTTTGAACTGCAACGCCTTACCTGCAGGAAAGGATATAGCCAACGGATTCCGATTATCTTTGAGGTTGTTCAGGTAAACCCAATCACCCGGCGTTTTCTCTTTTTTGGCAACCGACTTCAGGTTATCCATGGCAAAAGAGAAGCGGCCTGTATGCGGGTTCCCCATCAAAAACAGATTATAACCAGGCCTGCGCATGCCAATACCAAAATCCATCGCCTCAATCGCCCGCTCTTGGCCAAAAAAGCCAGAAAAGGGCTTAAGGGTAGACGTGGTCTTAAATGGAAGAAGCTCAGGATCACAACTCCGGTAAAGCTGCTCTTGCGATAATCGGGTTTCCGCTACCATGTGGCACTCCCACTGCTGACTGGAAAAGTATGCTGTGTAATCTGCATTTTTTAGTTATACGCCGCAGCAAGGGTGGATGCAAGCGAACTTAAAAGAATCAGGAGAAAGCCGCTGTTGTTTTAAAAATCAATAAGTTAGTAAAGCTTAAAGAATATTCCCGCATTAAGCTCAGTATGCCTGTACTAACTCGATAGCTGCACCCGTTAGCGAAGATTTTGCACAGAGGTCGCTTGATTTGAATCTGCTTCTGAACGCAAACATCAGCACTCAATTGAAAAGCTGGAATGCACGGGTGCAACATCCGGGTTAGCAAAGACCAGAGCACCGACAGGGCTTATCCGAACGCCCCTAATCAAGGATGGGTTTCTCTATCTGGACTCTATTAGCAGTTGAATTTCTCCTTTATTTATATATATTGATAATCGTTATCATTATTACTATTGGCATTTCTGTGAGTTTAATTCGTCAACCCGTATTTGAGAGTGAATACGTAAAAGCTTTACAACACAAAGTACGTTATGCAACTGAAGCCGATAGTCCAAGCTTAATCACCCATTGGTTAGCGATCGACACATGTCGCTTGCAGGGGTTTGAGCACCGTAAACAACATTATGAACGCCAGTTCAGATTGCTGCTGGATACCATTGCCGATGAATTACTGCCGGGCCACTGGCGCAACTGCTGCCTGGACAACATTTATCGGCCCCTGGCGGAACTCAACCGCCTGTCATCCAGACCCGATCATCAATCTTATATTTACCATCTACGATATGAGCTGAACATGACCTGCCATTATGTGTTGCATGGCCTGACTCATTAATTGTTAACCCACACAAATAAGGAATCAAAATGAGTGAAATGCGTATTGCCAAAGACAGTATGGGAGAGCTGAAAGTCCCTGCTGATGCACTGTATGCCGCACAGACCCAAAGGGCTGTCAACAACTTCCCTGTGAGCGGTCAACCCATGCCGGAGGCATTTATCCGGGCTTTACTACAGGCTAAAGCCGCCGCTGCACGTGCCAATGTCGCCCTTGAACAAATTCCGGCACCGATGGGAGATGCTATCTGCCAGGCGGTGAATAGCTTGCTGCAAGAGCAAAACTTAATGCAGCATTTCCCGGTCGATGTATTCCAGACCGGATCAGGCACCAGCTCTAACATGAATGCGAATGAAGTATTAGCTACACTCGCTTCAGATTTGTACGGCGATACCGTCGGAGCTAACGATCATATTAACTGCGGTCAAAGCAGTAACGATATTATCCCATCAGCCATCCATATCAGTGCCGCCATTGAATTGGCAGAGCAACTGCTACCTGCCCTGGAACACCTTGCCACTGTCATCCGTGATAAAGCGGCCTCAGTTGATCAATACATCAAAACTGGACGCACTCACCTTATGGATGCCATGCCGGTTCGCATGAGCCAAAGCCTGGAAAGCTGGGCAACACAAGTCGAGCAAAATATTCAACAGCTGAAACTGATGCAGCCTGCATTGCAAAGTCTGGCACAGGGAGGCACGGCTGTTGGAACTGGCATCAATGCCCATCCAGAATTTGCCGGAAAATTCAATGTTGAACTCAGTGAAATAACAGGGCTGAAATTCTCACCTGCTGACAACTTTTTTGGCCATATTGGCTCACAGGATATTGCGGTATCCCTGTCCGGGCAGTTAAAGGCCACGGCTGTTTCAATCATGAAGATTGCAAACGACCTGCGCTGGATGAACTCAGGCCCGCTGGCGGGATTAGGCGAGATCGAATTGGAAGCACTGCAACCTGGTTCATCCATTATGCCAGGCAAGGTTAACCCGGTTATTCCAGAAGCAGCGGCGATGGTCTCAGCGCAAGTGATTGGTAACGATGCAGCCATCACTATCGGCGGCCAGTCCGGCAATTTTGAATTAAATGTTATGCTGCCAATGATCGCTTACAACCTGCTCAACAGCATACATTTACTGGCGAATGTCAGCCGGTTACTGGCCGACAAAGCTGTTGCCAGCTTCAAAGTGAATACCGAAAAGTTAAACGATGCCCTGTCCCGCAACCCAATCCTGGTAACGGCACTCAATCCGATTATCGGTTATATGAAAGCCGCAGAAATCGCCAAGCAAGCCTATAAGGAAGGCCGTCCTGTTATTGATGTGGCTGCAGAAAAAACCGATCTATCCGTTGAAGAACTGCAACGCTTGCTAGATCCTGCCAAGCTGACTCATGGCGGTTTATAAATAAGCTGTTCATTCAGTGGAGACGGTTATGCAACAATGGGAAGCATTAATGCAAGCAACCAATGATGCATTCGAAAAGCAGTGTTACTTCACTGCGCTGGAGCTCTGTCAACGTGCATTGAGATTAGCAACTGAACGCTTTAAACGTCACGATACAATTGACCTTGATAGAGGGATTGCTGCAGTCATGGCGAGTTACTTCAACCTGGCTGATACCTACATTGCATTGGATCAATTGCAGCAAGCGGATGAAGTGTTTGCAGATGCCTCAACCTATCTGCAGCACCTGCTCAATGACACTGAGACTACGCGCCTAAAGAAATCAGCAGTCTCGCATGCGTGCTCCAGTCTCCACTTTGAAAGGACACAATTTTTCCACAGACACAAAACACAGTTGCTATCCGATGAGGATACCTTATCATCAACGGCTGGCTCACAACTGCATTGAGTTATTTAAGTAAACAATAAGAGGTGAATGTATGCTGCATAAACTGGCATCAATACTAGATAAGAAAATGGCTTTCACAACAGCATCGGCTCACTGTGATATCCCTTGTAAGATTTATGACCCGATTACGGCTCAGATTTCTGCACTGACAGTGATTCGCATGGTCGATCTGATTAGTGAGCTGGATACAGGTGAAGCACTCACTCTGGCGCAGCAGGCTCAGCTATCCCGCCTAGTTGCAGAAAAAGAGAAGCATGCCCTTCAGGTTAAGGAAGAAGTAAGAGTCATCTGGGGCGATTACTTTAAACAGCCTCAGTTTGATCAAATCCCAAATGTACATGAGCTTGTACATAACATCATGCTTCAGGGCTCCAAAGCAAAACAACACATTGATCGTGACATGGCTTTAGGCCTGCTGGATTTGGTCAACCAGTTTGCTGAAGCTTTCTGGAAAACCAAAGGGGTCGAGGTTTATACCGCAACCTGCCCTTACCCACCAGAGCAAACAGTTGTCTACCCAAAACTGGGCTAAGCAACCTGTAAACAAGCCCTGTAGGCTGCATCTGCCGCCTCCAGGGCACCCTTCGGAGCTTCCGCGATGATTGGCCAGAACGCCAATAATACTTCCCCGCAGGCTCCTAACCAGATCAGCATCATGCTTCAAATGCAATGTTTCGTATCGTAAAAGTCCAAGGACAAAGCATGGAACCCTATCTGTCTGATGGGGACTTCGTCCTGATCTACCGCAGAGTAAAGCGCTTATCCGTTGGCGATGTTGTCGTCTGCCAACACCCCACCTACCCTCGCTTAATTAAAAAAATCATCGAAATTAATGAACAGGGCGATATCCTGCTCACAGGATGCAACCCTGCAGGCATCAGCACCGAAGAAATGGGCTGGGTACCCGCCAAACTCGTTGAGGGTAAGGTCATCTGGGAAATCCGTGCACGGAACAAACATTAAGAAGAAATGCTTAACGACGTACATAGCCATCAATTATGTAACGCGCTTTCTATCGATGTGTAAATCCCGATATAGCGAGCACGATACATAAAATGCATAAAATAGCTGTGGGTGCGTTCAAATAACCCGAGCTATGCCATGGAGAATCAGCATAACTCGGGTTATTTAAAGTGTGATTGCTTTATTGTCAATCGACACAAGCCCACACACAAAAAGACACTACTCAACCGTTACCGACTTAGCCAGGTTACGTGGCTGATCCACATCGGTGCCTTTAAGGATGGCTACGTGGTAGGAGAATAGCTGAAGCGGGATGGTGTATAGCACTGGTTGCATAATCTCATCGCATTCCGGCATGTTGAGAACGTAGACTCCCTCTTCAGATTGCACCTTATGCGAGCCAGCAAAGACAAATAACTCTCCGCCCCGGGCACGCACTTCTTGCAGGTTGGCTTTAAGTTTATCCAACATACTATTTTGTGGTGCAACAGCCACTACTGGCATGTCTTTATCCACCAGCGCCAAGGGGCCGTGCTTCAATTCGCCCGCCGGGTAAGATTCAGCGTGAATGTAGGATATCTCTTTAAGCTTTAGCGCCCCCTCTTTTGCAACCGGGTATAGCGTGCCACGCCCTAAAAACAGTGCATGATGCTTCTCCGCAAAGGATTGCGCCATTAGCTCAATATTGCTGTCCATCTCCAGTGCAGCTTGAATCTGTTCTGGCAGTTTCTTTAAGGCATGGATAATGGCTGCTTCCTGCTCCGGTGCCAAGCCATTACGATGTCCCAAAGCGATTGTGGTCAGCATTAATGCAACCAACTGGGTGGTGAATGCTTTAGTTGAAGCAACACCGATTTCCGGCCCAGCATTGGTCATCAAGGCTAGATCTGATTCACGCACCAAGGTACTTCCCGGGACGTTACAAACCACTAAAGAGGCCAATACCCGGTCTTTAACTTCACGCAACGCCGCCAGGGTATCTGCCGTTTCACCGGATTGCGAAATCGTCAGGAACAATGTTCCCTCCGGGATAACCACTGTACGGTAACGATATTCACTGGCCACTTCGACCATACAAGGAATACCTACCAGCTCTTCAATCCAGTATTTGGCAATCAGCCCCGCATGATAGCTGGTTCCGCACGCAATGATCTGTACCTGTTTCACCTGATCAAAGATCTCTGCTGCCTTTACACCAAAACATTGTTCCAGCAACTTATCTTCACTTACCCGACCTTCCAGGCAAGCTTTTATAACGTCTGGTTGCTCGTAGGTTTCTTTCAGCATGTAATGCTTGAATTCACCTTTATCTGCTGAGCCAACACCATGTGCAAACTGGGATATCTCCCGTTCTACTTTGCGTCCCTCAATATTGGTTACAATAATGGCATCCGTTGTCAGGGTTGCCACATCACCATCCTCAAGGAACATAAAGCGGTCAGTCACTTGCAAAAGGGCCAACTGATCCGAAGCAATAAAATTCTCGCCAATGCCGACACCAATGACCAACGGGCTGCCTTTACGTGCGGTGACCAACTGGTGGGGATCGGTCTTTTCAATCACCCCCAGCGCATAAGCACCTTCGAGCCTGCCAATGATATTAGCAACGGCAGTGTGCAAAGAACTGGTTGCCTTCAACTCTTTTGCCAACAAATGTGCAATGACTTCGGTATCAGTGTCGGAGCTGAAAACATAACCTTCACTCTGCAACTCAGCTTTAAGTGGCTCGAAGTTTTCAATAATCCCGTTATGTACAACCGCCAGTTGATCAGCAGACATATGCGGGTGTGCGTTGGCTTCATTGGGTACACCATGCGTAGCCCATCGAGTATGCGCAATACCCGTTGCCCCCATCAGGGGGTATTCATGTAGCCCATCAGACAAGGCCTGGACTTTACCGACACGGCGACAGCGCTGAATCCCCGTTTCAGTCTGCAAAGCAACACCTGCCGAGTCATAACCCCGGTATTCCAAGCGACGTAATCCTTCAAGTAAAATTTCCTGGACAGGACGCGCCGCAACAGCGCCTACAATTCCGCACATAATCAGTTTCCTTTCTTCTGTGGACGTGGCCAGTTCTTGATTTCTGCCTGCCTGGCACGAGCAATCGCCAGTGCATCGGCTGTAACATTCTCACTGATGGTTGAACCTGCACCGACCGTTGCCATGCTGCCAACCTTAACCGGTGCGACCAAGGCAGTGTTGGACCCAATAAAAGCGTTATCTTCGATCTCTGTCAGTGATTTATTCACACCATCGTAGTTACAGGTAATCGTTCCGGCACCTACATTGACGTTCTCACCTAAGATTGCATCGCCAATGTAAGAAAGATGGTTAATTTTACTGCCTTCTCCGACAATGGCCTTTTTCGTTTCCACAAAGTTGCCCACCTTGGCTTTTGTAGCCAAAACAGTACCCGGACGAAGACGGGCAAACGGCCCTATATCACAGGCTTCAGCAACCTTTGCCTCTTCAATCACTGTGTTGGCTTTGATCCGTGTCCCTGCCGCAATCGTGCAGTTTTTCAGGTAGCAGTTAGGTTCAATAATCACGTTGTCACCCAGTTCTACTTCACCTTCAAACACCACGTTCACATCAATGAGCAGATCCTGACCAATTTTTACATTGCCTCTCACATCTATACGTTTTGGATCAGCCAAGGTCGCACCGTTGGCCATCAGCCACTCGGCTTTTTGTGCCTGATACCAGCGCTCCAGCTCGGCTAACTGAATCCGGTTATTAACACCCTGAACCTCTTCTTCGGCTTCCGGTTGGATTGCACTGATGACCACCCCCTGCGCTGCGGCCATAGCAATAATATCGGTCAGATAGTACTCGCCCTGTGCATTTTCAGAGGACAACTGCGGCAGCCATTCATTCAGATAACTGCTTTTAACCGCCAGAATACCGGTGTTAACTTCACTAATTTTTTGCTGCTCCGGCGTGGCGTCTTTATGCTCAACAATGGCAATAACACTACCTTGGTGATTGCGGACAATGCGCCCATATCCTGTGGGGTCTTTAAGGTTAACGGTTAATAGCGCGAGATCACCTGTAGCGGCAATATCGACCATCTGCTGCATTGTTTCGGCCCGGGTCAGTGGCACATCCCCGTACAGCACCAGTACGACACTGTCTTCAGTAACCGATGGCATCGCCTGGGCGACGGCATGGCCTGTGCCTTTCTGCTCGGCCTGCAACGCAAAACTGAGTGGCTGTCCGGCTAACTCATCACGTAACTTGTCAGCGCCATGGCCTATAACAACATGGGTGTTGACCCCTTTTAGCTCAGACGCAGTATCGATAACGTGCTGAACCATAGGCTTGCCGCCAACTTTATGTAGCACTTTTGGCAGGTTGGATTTCATTCGGCTGCCCTGACCAGCAGCGAGGATGACAACGTCTATAGACATAGCCTTTACTTTCCTTGTGGATTTTCGCTTTATTTTGGCCGCACTTTAAAGTAAAAACAGATTTATACAATCCATTTTGTCACAAAAAAATTGACAATTATGAATACAGACATTTCCAGCCTGCTGGGTTTAAGCCCTCGTGAAATCGATATATATAGAGTTCTTCTCTCTTTAGGAGCAAGCTCTATACGGACAATTGCTGACAAATCAGGGGTTAACCGTGGCAGCACCTATGAAAGCCTCAAGGCAATGCAGCAAAAGGGGGTCGTAACCTATCAACCCAAGGGCAAACGCCGACTGTTTGCCCCGGTTGATCCGGATATCCTGCTGCAACTGGCTGAGGAGCGTCGCCAGGGACTAGATCGCGCGATGGAGGAGTTAAAACAGACTTTCATCCCCGAGCTACAACACCTGAAACCTGACTTTAATGCAGCCAATGTCAGCTTCTATGAAGGGGACGATGGTATCGAGCAAGTGTTAAGGGATATCCTCACAACAGTTGCCCATTCAAACGCTGACAGCTATTCAGTCTTTTCCTCAAAGCCTATCAGGAAGCATCTCTATCGTCCCTTCCCGAACTTCACTAACCAGCGTATACAACGGGGTATCAACGTACGCGCCATAGCCATTGGTGATGGCGGTGAAGACGCTCTGCTTTCAGAACGTAAATGGATTAAAACCGAGGGTAAAGTAGATGCCGCCTATATCGCTATTTACCCCCCCAAATGCGCCATTATCTCTTTAGCATCAGAAAATTACCCAACAGCCGTCGTCATTGATTCCGCTGAAGTGGCAGGCGCACAGAAGATTATTTTTGATACTTTGTGGCGGCTTTTATAATACGCACGCGGTAATAACCTCTTCAATGCACTGCTGGCGAGCATAATAAAAAGCCTGATTTTTTTAATAACGACTCTTGCAGTTTTGTGTGCCAATTTAGCACACATGCTTGTCAATCCATATATATATGTCATAATGGCACACAGTTCTGTTAAACATTTGGAGAAAACAATGCCCGCTGCAACACCAAAAGATGCCAGGCTGGTTGCACGTGTTCCGCAGGATGTTCAGGAATTTGTAAAAAATGCTGCGGATCTGTCTGGTGCAACACTGTCTCAATTTATCGTAGAGGCCGTAACAACCAAGGCCCGATCCGTTTATGAAAGTGAGCAAAGCATCCGCCTCTCAATGCAAGGGGCTGAAGCTGTTTTTGCTGCTCTGGAAAATCCGCCACCAATCAATAACAAGCTTTTGAATGCTGCCAAAGCACTTAACGCGAATGGTGGGTTAAACTATGCTGACGACAGTTCAACTTGATAAGAAACAGCACGACCGCAACAACTTTGATTCCGGTGTTGCAGCCTTAAACGACTACCTGGCAAAACATGCCAGCAGTTCAGATCAACGCTCGTTGACTAAAACATTTGTACTCGTTGATTCTGAACAACCTCAAAAAATCATCGGTTTTTATACACTGGTGTATGCAAGTGCATCTGTACCAGATGGGTTTCCTCGGCTGGCAAACTATCCTCACCCTGCACCTGCCTTAAAGCTGGCTCGCATGGCAGTCGATAAAGACTTCAGAAACAATCGCTTCGGTGAGCAACTGTTGCTTGAATGTATCAGAAAAACCGCGTTTGCTGCTCAACCTGGCAACCCTGCAGCAGTCATAGGATTATTTGTTGATGCGAAAGAAGATGCAGCTAATTTTTATAAACAATACGGCTTTCTCGAGGCAAACTGCACAAATAAAAACAGCCTCTATCTCCCTATAAAGACTTGCCTGGAAGTAGCTTCAGCCATTGAAAACGGTTAAACGTGAAAGTTGATCAGACTTGTTGATTCGGCTGATCAATTTTTACTTGCAAGAACCGAATTAATCCTGATGTTGCACCAATAAAGCTATAGCCCTGTGTTATAGGGGCTTTCACAAGCAACATACTGCACATACGACTCTTTCAGGTTACCAATGCGCCACAAGTAAGGTATTCCGATATAACTGAACTAAAAATTTGATTGGTAAAGCCGTCTGCAATCGCAATCATTTCTATCAGAAACTGATATACTCATTTATTGTTTTATTTTTCATGGACGAAGCCAATTTCAGCTCTAACGAAATAGGCCAAATGGACGCCTTTTTCTACAGGTAGACAAGATCAATGCAGCTAGTTCCGAAAACTACAGCCTTTGGAAGACACGAAACGTTTGCACTACGTTACGGTTGGCTTACTAAAGGGTTTCTCGCTTTAAAGAGTAACAGAAAAATATTCGAATCTGATGACGCAACTGTTCAGTTGGGGGTCGGTAAGAACATGGTCACGTCTATTCGTTACTGGTTACGGGCTTGCCAGCTGCTTGAAGCAAACTCAACAGAACCAACTGATTTAGGAAATCTACTATTTGACCCAGATTCAGGACTCGATCCTTACTTGGAAGATGAAGCAACTATATGGTTATTACATTGGCTTCTTGCCTCTAACCCGAAACAAGCAACAACATGGTTTTGGTTTTTTAATAAATTTCATAAGACCAATTTTGAAGCAGCTGAACTAGTAGACACCCTTAAGGAATACGTTTCTGAAAATGTAAAAACCAAGGTCTCGCTAAGTACATTGAAAAATGATATCTCTGCAATAACTAGGATGTATACTAAAAGTAGGGCTAACGGAAAGCTTCCTGCTGAAGAATTGCTTGATTCTCCTTTTTCCGTTTTAGGCTTAATTACAAAGACCCATAGTGGATTCGAATCAAGCCCTAAGTATCGTAGTCAATTACCGACTGCAATCTTCGCCTTTGCTGTTACTCAGTTCTTTGAAAGCCTTACCACGAACTCAGTGCCTTTGGAGCAAGTTATGTACTCTAGGGAAAATAAAGTAACCCCCGGTGCTGTATTCCGGCTCATAGAGAGCGATGTTGTTAACAAACTTGAAGATATGATTCCTCTTATTCCAAATGCATATGAACTGCGTGATGTGGCAGGACAACTGCAAATTTTCAAAATAGGGAAGGAAAGAGCAACTGATTATTTATCTCTCTACTATACGAGCAGCGCTCAGGAAGTTGCATAATGAGCTTGGTGAATAAGGTTTCAGTTAACTCTCGGTATACAAGATCAATAAATATTGAGCGTGATGCTAGCTCTATAGAACTTGCTAAAGGCTACATACCAACAACCAGAGCAGTCAGTACAATTAGCCGCTTTGTCGATACGCTAAATGCAGAAAAAACACCTCGAGCCTGGTCGCTAGTTGGCCCTTATGGGTCTGGTAAATCATCATTCCTTTTATATTTATCTAACGCACTAGCAACAGAAAAAAATGAATGTCTGGACCTGCTTGAAGCATACAATCCAGACATCAATAAAAAGCTATGTACTAAATTAACGTCCTCGACTGGATATCTTAGGGTTCTCGTAACTGGCTCACATCAAGGCCTAGCTCGTAGCATCTTAAGCTCGCTATTTAAGTCATTAACAAGCTATTTAATTGAAAACCATACAACATCTAAAAGTCTGACTAGCCAATTAAGCGCAATTATTGAACAGAGTAAAATTTCCACCTCTGATGTGATTGATGCTTTCAAGGCAACACAGAATGCCTTTAAGTCTTCAAAAAAAATTAGATGCCCTGGGGTATTGCTATGTATTGATGAGCTTGGGAAGTTCCTAGAATTTGAAGCGTTGCAGTCAGAAGCGAATGATATCTATCTACTTCAAGAGCTAGCTGAACATGCTTATGCCGATCATGATGTCAATCTTAACTTATTTGTTTCATTGCATCATTCCCTCGAACATTATGCAAAAGGGTTAGGGGATACACTCAAACATGAATGGTCAAAAGTTCAGGGGCGCTTCGAAGAAATACCATTCCTTGAGTCTTCTGAACAAACACTACGAGTAGTCAGCAACGCGATACAAGCCGACTTTTGTGAAGAAGATCGCCATCTAGTTCACACGATAACTAATTCGATTGTAAAAACTCTGCACGAAGAGCATGCCTTGCCACATGGCCTTAACGTTGATGAGGCAAATCAATTATTTTCTTCGTGCTATCCACTTCACCCTCTGACAGCTCTGATTTTACCAACGCTATGTCAGAAAGTGGCTCAGAATGAAAGAACCCTATTTAGTTATCTATCCAGTCATGAAGACAGCGCTTTTCAACATGTTATAAAACAGCTAAAAGGCATTGGGGAATTCATTATGCCGGGGGATGTCTTTGATTACTTCATGAGCAACCGGTCTGGAGTTATGGGCGACCACATTACTAACAGACGATGGGTCGAAGTTTCTACGGCTATTGATAGGCTCGATTATAAATCAGAGATTGAACTAGAACTTCTTAAAACAGTTGGCTTACTTAATGTGATTGGTTCAAATAGGGGTATCAAAGCCTCTGAACCAATTCTAAAAACATGCTGTAAGTCCCCTGAGGAATTTAAAGAAGGAGTAAAAGCCTTAGAAGCATCCTCGCTTATTACTTACCGCAAGTTCAATTCTGAATATAGAGTCTGGCAAGGAAGTGACTTTGATCTTGAGTCTTGCATTCATGACGAAGTATCCAAAATCAAAGCTTATTCCGTAGCTAAAGCTCTTAATAACAGCTCATATATTGATCCAATAGTTGCTAGGCGCTACACCATACAGAATGGAGCTCTACGTTATTTTTTACCGAGGTTCTTCGACTCGGCAGCAGAGCTTGCTCAAGCTTCATTTGAAGAGCCGACTGTTGCCTATGTGTTATCAAATACCTCCCAGAACAAAGCGGAGATTACCGATAATTCAGCATCTCACTCTGCGTTTGCCGTTATAGCCTTGTGTTCAAGTACACCCAGGCTGAAGCAACTGCTAGTTGAAGAACAAGCTCTAAACCAGATTGAAAATCAGTACCAAGAGCTAAACTCTGATCCAATAGCAAAGAAAGAATTTGTTGAGCGTAAGAATGCAATATTAGTTGCCCAACAAAATATGCTAGAGCAGCTCTTGCAGCACCCTGAAAATAGCTTGTGGTTTTGGAAAGGCGAGCAAGTATCCATCCGGAGTAAACGTAAATTTCAAGAGATTCTCTCTAATATTTTTGAAGAGATTTATTGCAAAGCCCCGTCTATACATAACGAGCTTATTAACAGGGATAAGCCTTCAAGCCAGGCCGTTGCAGGGAGAAATAAACTTCTGATAGCAATGTTGGAAAGCGAATCTCACTCTGATCTGGACATAGATAAATTTCCACCTGAGAAAGCTATATACAGAGCTGTATTAAAGACAACGGGACTTCACCAGGAAGTAGAGGGTGAATACAAATTCATCGAGCCCGAAGCAGGATCTGAGTTTGATCAGACGTGGAAGGCTATAAGAAACTTCTTCGCGACAACAGAAGATAGTCCTCGTTCATTCACAGAATTAACAAAAACATTATCCGCACCGCCTTACGGCATAAAGCTTGGTTTACTGCCAATCGTATACTTTGCGGCATATCTGATTGATCGTCATGAGCTTGCTTTGTACGAAGATAGAAAATACATACCTTCTATCCAACCAGATCATCTAGAGCGCTTTTCTAGAAAGCCAGATTCTTTCACTGTTCAACGTTTCAGAATCGAAGGGCTGAAAGCTTCTATTTACGAAGAATACTCTAAAGCTTTATTTAGTAATAAGAACCAAAGAACCATTGTACAACTTGTATCCCCTCTGGCTAAGTTTATGTTTGAGCTACCCGAATATACGCTGAAGACAAAGTCATCAGTTTTATCGAAGGAAGCAAAGGCTGTTAGGGATGCTTATCAACTAGCAAAGTCACCAGAAGCTTTATTATTTTCTGAGCTACCTAAAGCTTTAGGATACAAGCTCAATAAATCTTCTGAATCTTGCGAGTTAGAAGGTTTCGCAGAAAAGCTGAGGAATGCTCTTAGGGAACTGAAGCACGCTTTTCCACAGCTGATCGAACATCAAAAAACGCTCTTAGGACAAGCTTTCAATATCGAGTACTCCAGTCTCGAAGAGCTTAGAAAAATCATAGTAGGGCGTTACTCAGGCCTAGAACAGTACACTGTTGATGTAGACGGCTTAAAAGCATTCCTTATTCGCCTTACTAAAACGAACATTGACGATGAAAGCTGGCTGCAGAACATTTTGATGTTCCTTGGGCATAAGCCTGCTAAAAAGTGGAGTGATGGAAATCGAGCTGAGGCAGAAGTCCGACTAAGTGATTTTTCAAAAAGGCTATTGGATCTTGAAACACTCCGTGTTCACAGCGATAGATATCAACAAAAGAGCTCTGGCGACTTTGACGTTTTCTTACTTAAATCAGTTAAAAAAGGTGCTGAGCCCTTAGATCGTGTGATTACAATAGATAAGCAGCAGCACTCAGCAATTCAAGATATTAAACAGGAAATTCTCAATTTCCTAAAAGATGGAGATACAAAACATGAAATACAACTAGCCGTCCTTGCTGAACTTGTAGATGAGTTCCTAAGCTCATCAAAAAATAATGGTTCGAAAGACACATCAGCCCCGCTCAAAGAGGTCTCTAGTGGCAAATAAAAGCAGCATGAAAGATGCGCTACTGATGGCCGATGATAAAAGGCATGTCCTAGGTATTTCAGGCGGTAAAGATAGTGCAGCATTAGCGATATATCTGAAAGATCGATATCCAGAGATATATTCGCGCATTGAGTACTTCTTCACCGATACCGGTGCTGAGCTTGAAGAAGTGTATGAGTTCTTAGATAAAATGGAAGCCTATTTAGGGAAAGAGATCATTCGTCTATCAAGTGGCCGCGATTTCTCTCATTGGTTGAAACTTCATAACGATTACCTACCATCAGCTAGACAGCGGTGGTGTACTCGTACCATGAAGATAAAGCCATTTGAAGAGTTTGTAGGTGAAGATCCAGTTATAAGCTATGTAGGAATAAGAGCTGATGAATTTCGAGAAGGGTATGTAAGCTCGAAGGAAAACATTACTGCTATATTTCCATTTATCGAAGATGGCCTAGTTAGAGATGATATTTTCCAGATTCTTGAAGATAGCGTAGGGATTCCAGAGTACTATCAATGGAGGTCTAGATCTGGTTGTTACTTTTGCTTCTTTCAGCGGCAAGATGAATGGCTAGGATTGAAGAGATACCACCCAGAACTGTTTGAAAAAGCCAAAGAAATTGAAAAGACATCTGGTAATGGGTATACCTGGGTACAAGGTAAAACGCTTGATGAAGTTGTGGCTCGAGCGGAAGAGAGAGAGAAGGAAGAAGGTATCATCAGCAAATCGTCTTCTATAAACGAGAAAAAGTGGCAAGAAGTACTTAGATACCAGCAAGACGATGATGATCCTGAAGATCAAGCATGCTTGATCTGTTCGTTATAGTGTTGGCCTTCCTAAGCTTAATTCAAGGAGGAGGTCTTCTGTATATTACGGTATGAATGTTTTGTTTTGATGGATCATAACAGTTGATTTATTAAGCAAAAAAATACAACTTACTAACGCCAATTCACAACAATGAGGCCGCGAAATGGATTTAGAACAACTGTTTTTTCAGCTTTATTGCGCCGATACAGAAAATGATTTAGACGATATTATTCAGGCCATAGCAGTTAATAACAGTAAAGTATCATGGACACCCTATGGAGATAACGAGAGCTTCTTCGGGGTGATAGAAAATCAACAGGCCTCCCCAGTACCTGCTTTAGTAGAAAAAGTAACAAATTCCATTGATGCAATTCTGATGCGCCGTTGCCTTGAGGAGGGTATCGATCCAAAAGGCTCTAAAGCTCCTAAGTCTGTCAATGAAGGAATAGAAACCTTTTTCTCTTCTTCCCAAAGTTGGGATCTACCAGGAAAAAGGTCTTTTCAGGCTGAGTCAATACAAATTTTAGCCAGAGGCCCCAGGAATGACACTTCGCTCATCATTTACGATGATGGTGAAGGTCAACATCCACAGGACTTCGGGGATACATTTTTGTCTTTATTACGCGGTAACAAGAATGAGATTCCCTTTGTTCAAGGTAAATACAATATGGGAGGGGCTGGAGCCGTTGTTTTTTGTGGGAAAAAGAGATACCAGCTAGTTGCATCCAAGAGGTTTGATCAAACAGGAAAGTTTGGCTTTACCATAATGCGCAAACACCCCCTAAGTGCAGAGGAAGAAACAACTAGGAAAAATACTTGGTATGAGTATTTGCTTGTTGATGGACAAATTCCATCCTTCGAAATCGATAGTTTGGATCTTGGTCTTCATAATCGAGAATTTACCACTGGGACTATCATAAAACTCTATTCATACAACCTACCAGCAGGTTCTAGATCTGTTATCTCGCGAGATCTTAATCAAAGTATCAACGAGTTTTTATTTGAGCCAGCTTTGCCTATATATACGATTGATATCAAGGAAAGGTACCCCAAGGATAAGGCTCTTGAACGTCATTTATATGGCCTGAAGAGAAGATTGGAAGAAGATGGTAGTAAATATATTCGTTCATTTTTCTCTGAGTCTTATAATGACAGTGAAATAGGGTCATTGAAAATAACGGTCTATGTCTTTAATCCACGTATCGATGGAAAGTCTGCTAAAGAGACAAAGGAAGCTATTAAAAGAGAATTCTTCAAAAACAACATGTCCGTAATGTTTGCACTAAACGGGCAAGTCCACGGGAGTTTTACATCAGAATTTATTACTAGATCTCTTAAGTACAATTTATTAAAAGATTACTTATTAATTCATGTAGATTGTACAAACCTTAAAAATTCCTTTCGAACTGAACTTTTCATGGGCTCGAGAGATCGATTAAAACAAGGTGAAGAGTGTTCGCAACTCAGAAAGCTAATTACAGATATACTAACGAAGGGAAGATTAAAAGAAATTTATAAAGAGTGGAAAGACTCTATCACTACGCAGTCTGATAGTGCTGAAGACTTGTTAAAGGATTTCAGTAAACATCTTCCTATGAATAAGGATCTGATGAGGCTGCTTGGTAATACATTTTCCCTTGATGCCAAGGACGATAAAAAGGATAAAAAAAGGGAACAACAAAAACCAAAGAGCACTCCTAAACAGGAAATCCCATTCAATCCTAAGAGATTTCCATCAGTATTTGATATTGATCTTAAATCAACAGATAAAGACCAAGTTCCACTTACTAAAATTCCTCTCGGTGGAGACAAAACTCTATCCTTCTCTACTGATGTAGAAGACCTGTACTTCGATAGAATTGATGAGCCTGGCGAGCTAAAACTATCTGTTCTGTCTCATTCTTCTAATGAAACAGAAGGAGGTACTGAACCTGGAGAGCCAAAGGATCCAGGAGCAATAATTGATGTGGCCATCTCAAGCCCTAGTAAAGGTAAGATACGAGTCAATATCAGCCCCAAAAATGAAGTAAGAGTCGGAGACTCAATAAAAATCAACGCATCTTTAACCTCTCCAGGTGAAGATTTAAATCAGCTCTTTATTGTAAAAATAACCGATAAAGATCAAAAACCTAAAAAAATACCAGACCAACAAAAGGATAATGAAAATATTGGCCTCCCAAGGCTACAAGAAGTCTTCGAGATTCCAAAAGAGGGCTTCAAGGGTTGGGGGGACTTAGACTTCGTCGAAATGGACTACTCGACTGTCATGCATCCTTTTGTAGAGGGTGACAAACTTGACACGATTTTTATCAATATGGATAGTTCAGTATTAAAAACATACAAGTCTAAATTGCGCTCAGAAGAACAACTACTTGTTGCCGATAGGCGCTATGTATCAGCTGTGTACTTCCATACATTATTTCTATATATGATCAGTAAAAATAGGAAGTACCAAATAACCAAGCCAATGCTTGAAGATACGCAGTCTTATGCTGAAGTTGATCTATCTGAATACTTGAAAGATATTTTCGACAGCTATTATTCGGAATTCTTACTCAACTTTGAAATGAATACTCTAATAGAAGCTCTTGCTGATTAATGAAAGGTCAGTATTCGTAACCTTTTTATCATCTCAAATGAGACACCGTAGCAAACTTTTGAAACGGTATCTCACCCGATATGAGATTTGACAAGACAAACAGTCTATACATCCAGGTTAGCGACCTGCAGGGCGTTGGCTTCGATGAAGTTGCGGCGTGGTTCTACTTCGTCGCCCATCAGGGTCGTAAACAACTGGTCTGCAGCGATCGCATCTTCAATGGTGACTTGAAGCATACGACGGGAGTCAGGGTTCATCGTGGTTTCCCAAAGCTGTTCCGGGTTCATTTCACCCAGCCCTTTGTAACGCTGGATGTAGTGACCACGGCGGGATAGATCAAGTAGCCAGTTCAGGCCCTCTTCAAAGTCTGTAACGTCCTTGGTGCGCTCGCCACGCCGTAAGTAAGCGCCCTCTTCCAGTAGCCCGGACAGGGTTTCTGCCATTTTCGATATCTCTGTGTATTCGCGGGAGGCGAAAAATTCTTCGTTAAGGATATAGTCATGGGCAACACCGTGTTGTTGCATCACGATTTTCGCAACGAAGTTACTGTGTTCTTTGTCTTCCTCTACCAGACACTGGTAGCTGATGGCTTTGTCAGAGTAATTCGCTAGCGCATCATCAAACTGATCACACCAGTCGGCGACTGCGGCCTGGTCGGTCATATTGTCACGCGGGAATGCAGGGGTATCCAACAAGGATTTCAGCATTGCATATGGGTAAACGCGAGACATGCGGTTAATGGTACGGATCACTGCACGATACTGGTACACCAGTTCTTGCAGGCTTTCGCCACCAATGCCCGGTGCATCGGCGTTTACGTGCAGTGTTGTCCCATCCAGCGCACCTTGCAGTAGGTAGGAGTCCAGTGCTTCGTCATCCTTAAGGTACTGTTCCTGTTTACCTTTCTTGATTTTGTACAAGGGTGGCTGGGCAATATAAACGTAGCCACGCTCAATCAACTCAGGCATCTGACGGAAAAAGAACGTCAGCAGCAGGGTACGGATGTGCGATCCATCCACGTCGGCATCGGTCATGATAATGATGTGGTGATAGCGCAGTTTATCCGGGTTGTACTCTTCACGACCTATACCGCAGCCCAGTGCTGTAATCAGGGTGCCTACCTCTGCAGAGCTTAGCATCTTGTCAAAACGTGCTTTCTCTACATTAAGGATCTTGCCTTTCAGTGGCAGAATCGCTTGGGTCTTACGCGCACGCCCCTGTTTTGCTGAGCCCCCCGCAGAGTCACCCTCCACCAGATAAATTTCGGAAAGGGCCGGATCTTTTTCCTGGCAATCAGCCAGTTTACCCGGCAAACCTGCAATATCCAGCGCCCCTTTACGACGAGTCATTTCACGTGCTTTACGGGCAGCTTCACGGGCACGCGCCGCATCGATCATTTTCGAGACAACCGCTTTAGCTTCCTGCGGATGTTCTTGCAGGTATTCAGACAGGCGTTCTCCCATTGTCTGCTCTACGGCTGATTTAACCTCAGAAGACACCAGTTTATCTTTGGTCTGGGAAGAGAACTTAGGGTCAGGTACTTTAACTGAGATAATCGCAGTCAAGCCTTCACGACTGTCATCACCCGTGGTGTTGATCTTGCCGCCCTTGTTAAGGTTTTCATGCTCTATATAGGTATTCAGGGAACGGGTCAGCGCTGCACGGAAGCCTGACAGGTGGGTACCACCATCACGCTGCGGGATATTGTTGGTGAAGGTATGGATACTTTCCTGAAAGCTATCGTTCCACTGCATCGCGACTTCAACAACTACGCCTGACTCGTGCTCGGCGGTAAAGTGGAACAGTTTGTTAATCGTTGTTTTATTGGTGTTAAGATATTCTACAAAGGCACCCAAACCGCCTTCATATTCAAAGACTTCTTCGGCAGCCGTCCGTTCATCTTTCAGGACAATACGTACCCCCGAGTTGAGGAAGGAGAGTTCACGCAGGCGTTTTGCCAAAATGTCGAATTTGAAGGACACATTTGAGAAGGTGTCTTCCGAAGGCCAGAAGCGAACCATGGTGCCGCTGGTTTCTGTTTCACCCACAACAGCCAAAGGTGCCTGCGGCTCGCCGTGGTGATAAATCTGCTCATGTACCTGACCGTTACGACGGATCGTCATTTTCAGCTTGGTCGACAGGGCATTCACTACGGAAACACCTACACCGTGCAAACCACCGGAGACTTTATAGCTATTATCGTCGAATTTACCACCGGCATGCAGTACCGTCATGATGACTTCGGCGGCAGATACACCTTCTTCCGGGTGGATATCCGTTGGGATACCACGCCCGTTATCCGATACAGTGACCGATTCATCAGGGTGAATGATAACCTTAATTTCACTACAGTGACCCGCCAGGGCTTCATCAATGGAGTTATCCACGACCTCAAATACCATGTGGTGCAGACCTGTACCGTCATCTGTATCACCAATGTACATACCCGGGCGCTTCCTTACGGCATCAAGGCCTTTAAGTACCTTAATACTTGAGGAATCATAATCTTGGTTATCTTCGCCGCTCATTCAAGTCTCCTAACTTTTTCGTTACATTGGCATGTCAATGTTGCCATCTGTGATACGAAAAGTAGCTATATCCGTTTGTGGGTGCCAGAACGCGTTCAGCGAACTGTCATCCACACAAGTTATAAAGCACTGGTTAGCGCTTTGCTCTAACACGTTACAGAACAGCCTGCCATGTGTACTGTCGAGTTCCGAAGGAAGGTCATCGATTAGATAAATACATGGGCGACCGTTCATGCGCTGAAACAACGCTCCCTGGGCCAGCTTCAGCGCACTAACAACTAATTTCTTTTGGCCGCGGGATAAACGCTCCGCAGCGTTGTGGCCATCCACTTTGAGTTTTATATCGGCTCGTTGTGGACCAGCGCCGGTAAACCCCTGACGAAGATCACGCTCAAAATTACTGGCAAGCACTTCATCTAACGGGCGTTTCTTGTCCCAGCCATAGCTAAAACCAAGTTGCACATCGATACCGCCAAGCAGTTGCAAAACCACCTTTTCAAATTCGGGTTGCAACAGCTTGAGATACTCTATTCGTAGCCGGGTTAGCTGGTCTGAGAAAGCAATAAACTCGCGATCCCAAACCTGACGCAACTGGTTGTCAATCTTACCACATTTCAGCAAGGTATTACGCTGTTTTAATACTCTTCTGAAGGCTCTCCAGAGCTGAATAAAGGCTTTATCCGCATGAAACACGCCCCAATCCAAAAATTGCCGCCTAATTGCAGGTGATCCTTCCAGTAACATGAAAGTATCGGAGTTGATAACCTGCAATGGTATTAACTCTGCAAGGGTCGAGAGATCAATATCAGCGCCTTCAAAACGAATCCTTGCCTCCCCCTCAACCGGGCGCTCAACGCCAAGGGATTGCTTAAAGCCCAAAGCCATAGGATCAATTGAAGCAAACACCAGAGTTGACGCCTGACCGGTTTGAATAAGGTGGCGCGCTTTATTGGTCCGAAAGGAACGGGTTAAACCCAGTACGTTGATCGCTTCAAGAATACTGGTTTTACCACTGCCGTTTTCACCGCAGATGACATTAATCGCGGAGGAGGGCGTAAAGCTGATTTCGCCGATATTACGGAGGTTTTTAATGTGGAGTTTAGAAATCGACATTAAACTATACAAAACAGGGGCCGCTATGGCCCCTGTAGCAATAAAATAACCAATTACATACGCATTGGCATGACAACGTAAATGCTACCTTCCTCATCAAACCCTTCTACCAGCACACTGGAATTAGAATCAGACAAGGTCAGACGAACGACATCGGAATTCAGGATCGACAGGCAATCCAACAAGTAATTAACATTGAAGCCCACTTCCAGCGTATCGCCTTCATAATCGACCGCCAGAGTTTCTTCCGCTTCTTCCTGCTCAGGGTTATTAGCCGTCACCTGGAGATAACCGCTGGACAACGTCAGGCGAACACCGCGGTACTTTTCATTAGACAGGATTGCGATACGGCTTAAAACCTGGCGCAATTCCATACGGTCACTTAATAGAATTTTATCGCCGTTTTTCGGAATAACACGTTCATAATCCGGGAACTTGCCATCAACCAGCTTAGAAGTGAAGGTAAAATCACCGACATGGGCACGGATATCGCTGGCGCCGATTACAAGCACCAGCTCCTCATTACCATTTTGCAGCAAACGCGCAAGTTCCAGAATACCTTTACGCGGCACAATAACCTGATGCTGTATTCCCTCTTGGGTTTCTACATTCGTTACGCTGGTTGCCAAGCGATGACCATCTGTGGAAACAGCACGTAACTGACCGTTAGCAACCTCCAACAACATACCATTAAGGTAATAACGAACATCCTGCTGCGCCATCGAGAAACCGGTCTTGTCAATCAAGGTACGCAGCTGATGCTGCTGCATGGACAATTCCAATGTTTCCGGGCTGTCTTCTACATTTGGAAATTCTGTCGCGGGCAGGGTAGACAGGGTAAAGCGGCTCCGGCCTGCTTTAATCACCATCTTCTGGCCAGTCAGAGTCAGCTCGATGCGTGCTGCATCTGGCAAAGATTTACAGATATCCATCAATTTACGTGCTGGCACTGTTATCGAACCTGCTTCTGCCGGTTCATCCAGTGTCACACGACCAACCAATTCGACCTCAAGGTCGGTACCGGTCATCGACAGTTGATCCCCTTCAGCTACCAATAAAATATTGGATAGCACTGGCAACGTCTGGCGGCGCTCAACCACACCGGCAACTAGCTGCAACGGTTTGATCAACGCTTCACGTGAGATGACAAATTTCATCGTTTCCCCACCTACAATATAGCCGGTTCAAGCATGACCGGATTAATTACGCCGTCAAATGGCGCAGTAAATTCTGATAATCTTCTCTGATATCCGTATCACTTTCACGCAACTCCTTAATTTTTCGACACGCATGGAGTACGGTTGTGTGATCCCGGCCACCAAATGCATTGCCAATTTCCGGCAAGCTGTGGTTGGTCAGTTCTTTAGACAGACTCATAGCAACCTGGCGTGGTCTGGCTACAGAACGGCTGCGTCGTTTCGACAGCAGATCAGAAACCTTTATTTTATAGTAATCAGCTACAACTCTTTGAATATTATCAATACTAACCTGTTTATCCTGCAAAGCCAGCAGGTCTTTAAGAGATTCTTTAACAAAAGGCGTTGAAATTGCACTTCCAGTAAAATGGGCGTTAGCAATAACGCGCTTTAACGCACCTTCAAGCTCTCGTACATTAGAACGAATTTTCTGCGCCAGGAAGAACGCCGCATCATCAGGTAGGCGAACACGGGCCTCATCGGCTTTTTTCATCAAAATAGCAACCCGGGTTTCCAGTTCTGGGGGTTCGATCGCCACCGTCAGCCCCCAACCAAAACGAGATTTAAGACGTTCTTCAACACCGTTGATCTCTTTTGGATAGCGGTCACTGGTCAGAATCATTTGCTGACCACCCTCCAGCAAGGCGTTGAAGGTATGAAAAAACTCGTCCTGGGAACGCTCTTTACCGGCAAAAAACTGGATATCATCAATGAGTAACGCATCAACAGAACGGTAATAGCGTTTGAAGTCGTTGATCGCATTCAACTGTAGCGCTTTAACCATATCCGCCACAAAGCGTTCGGAATGCAGATAAATGATTTTTGCATTGGGGTTATGTTTTAACATCTCGTTACCCACTGCCTGCATCAAGTGGGTTTTACCTAAGCCTACACCGCCATATATAAATAGCGGGTTGTACGAGACAGCAGGATTCTCACCCACCTGACGCGCAGCAGCCAATGCCAACTGATTCGATTTACCTTGAACAAAGCTTTCAAAGGTAAATGAGTGGTTCAGATTAGACTGATGCGTACGCAAACTGCCTTCTACATTAACCGTACGCTCCTTTGGTTCTGGCATGGGTGCAGAAGAGGGCATGGTAGCGGTATTTGACGGCATATTCCCTGACATCTGCAAGGAAGCGCTATCTTGTATAGTGTCTACCTGCGCTGCGCCTTGCCCCTGCGCTATTTCAGGTACAGGGGCAGACTCAATCGGCTCAGGCCGATCGGATGTAAACACTGACGGGTTTACAACTGGATCGGGGCGGCGAACGTGATTTGTAGCTGTCGGGCGAGGGCGAGGTGCCATACTTGGCTTGCTGGCAACCTCCAGTGAAACCTCAGTGGAAATATCACCGGTTACATCGCAGATGACCTGCCGTATTCGGGATAGGAATTTATCGTTTACCCAATCACGAACAAAACGATTTGGCGCGACTAGAATCAAGCAGTCACCACTATCCGGAGACACCTTTAATGGTCTGATCCAGGTATTGTATTGCTGAGCCGGAAATTCATCCTGAAGGCTTTGTAAACAACGCTCCCAAAGTTCCGTCGACATAGGGTTAAAGCCTTCCTCTATCTTGTGATTATGAGATTCCATTCTTTGAGCTGGCAGGGTGAATGCCAGAGAAAATGACTCAAAGCGATCGTCAAATTCTAACCGCTTCCGCATTACTTATCCACAAAGCAAAGAACTTTTTCCGGCTTATTTGCCAAGGAAGATGTAAATACCGGCAGAAGATAAATTAATGATCAATCCTATTGCTGCAGCAAGTTAGTAAAGACTTAAAACCAGATTAACCATAGAGAACTCACCTGTTACCCACAAAGTTATACACCCGAAAATACCGAGTACAGTGCGATAGAGGCAGTTTTATCCACAGAGTCACTCCAAATATTGCACCCGTGCATGTGATTTTTGCAACTGAGCGCGGTTGTACCAGCGTATTCCGCAACGATAAGCGGGGGTAGGTACTGTTACGGTTTGCATTTATCGGGCTTTCACTTAATCATCCCTTGGTGTGAGCACACATGCTCACTCAAATCAAACAATCTCTGCGCGAAAATCCCGTCAACTGGCGCAATGTCCGGGTTAACGAAACTAATAACAATTTCCTGCAAATTGACAACCGAGCAATAAAAATATCGAAAAAGCTAAAATTAATAGAAAAAAGAGATTGAACCGGGACAGCAAATTCAATAGAATTCGCCCTCTTATTTTACCGCGTGACTTTTAGGGTCGCGTTTCATCAACAACGCGTTGGCAGGATTGACCGATGAAAAGAACATTTCAACCAAGCGTATTAAAGCGTAAGCGCACACACGGCTTCCGTGCCCGCATGGCTACTAAAGCTGGCCGTCAGGTAATTAACCGTCGTCGCGCTAAAGGCCGTAAGCGCCTGTCTGCTTAATGACTGGCAAGACGGTCTGGTTTATTTGAATGACCGAATTCAGATTCCCCCGCCGGTTACGATTGCTAACCGGCAGGGATTTTCAGTTTGTTTTTGATAACGCCCAACTGAAAGTACCAGACCAGCCTCTTCTTATACTTGCTCGCCCAAACAATCTTGGCCAGCCTAGGCTAGGGTTTGTAATTTCTAAAAAAAATGTTCGTCAGGCGGTGAAACGAAATCGCGTTCGGCGTATCATTCGCGAGTCCTTTCGTCTGAATCAACATTCTCTACCAGCAGTGGATATCATCGTACTCGCCCGTAAAGGAATCGGGGAGATAGAAAACGAAGCGATTCACAAGCTGATGAAGAAAAATTGGTCCCGGCTGAAAAACAAATCTAAAAAGTTAAAGTAAACCTGATTGGTCCTTAATCTATGGATGTACAGCGTATTATTCTCATTGGGGCACTCTGCTTAATCAGCTACATGCTGGTGCTGCAATGGAACCAAGACTATGGTCAGCAACCTGAAGCTCAGCAAGCAACAACTTCGGTTTCTGCTTACGACAAAAAACCTGTAGCGACAGATCTGCCTGAAGCAAACGACTCCGCGCAAACGGGTGATGTACCCGGCACCGAGCAGCAGGCAACACAGGCTCAGCTAATTACTGTTAAGACAGACGTACTGGATGTCACCATCGATACGAAAGGCGGTGATATTATCCAGGCAGCATTGCCACAGTATAAAGCCAGCCTTGGCTCCGATCTGCCATTCGTTCTTTTAGAGCAGAACACCAACCGCACTTATGTTTCACAAAGTGGTCTGGTGGGCAAAGATGGCCCGGATGCAAGCCCGGAAGGTCGTCCAACCTACGCTGTTACTCAGAATGAATATACGCTGGGTGATCAGGATACGTTTTCTGTTGATCTGACATTTACCGATAAACAGGGTGTTCAGATCACCAAACGCTACACCTTCGCTAAAGGTTCCTACGAGATTCATCTTGATTTCATCGTAAATAACCAGACCCAGCAGCAATGGTCAGGTAACCTGTTCGGCCAGATTAAACGTGACCGCAGTGAAGATCCGACCCAGTCTACCGATATGGGTATGCAGTCTTATTTGGGTGGGGTGTTCTCTACTGCTGAGGATCCATATGAGAAGGTCGATTTCGACGATATGGATGACGGTCAGTTTAAAAAATCCAGCCCGAATGGTTATGTCGCTATGTCCCAGCACTACTTCCTGAGTGCATGGATTCCAGCCCCAGGTGTTGAATATAGCTATCAGTCCCGTAAGCTGAACGGTAACTACATCGTTGGCTTCTTATCCCCTGACTTTATAGTTAATGCGGGCGACACCAAGACAGTAAGCGCTAACTTCTATGTAGGTCCAAAAGATCAGGAGATCATGGAGTTGGCGCAAGAGAATCTACCTCTGACCGTAGACTACGGCTGGTTATGGTGGGTTGCTTCGCCGCTATACATGCTGCTTAAATGGATTCATGGCCTTGTTGGCAACTGGGGCTTGGCAATTATTGGTATAACCATCGTTGTAAAAGCCGCACTGTTCCACCTGAATGCAAAAGCATTCAAATCTATGGCGAAGATGCGTAAATTCGGCCCTGAGATGACACGCTTGAAAGAGCTGTACGGCGACGATCGCCAAAAGATGTCTCAGGAAATGATGAAGCTTTACCAGAAAGAGAAGATAAATCCGCTGGGTGGCTGTCTGCCAATTCTGGCACAGATGCCTATCTTTATCGCTCTGTACTGGGTACTGATGGAATCAGTCGATCTGCGTCACGCTGAATTCCTGTACCTGGCTGACCTCTCGGTTAAAGACCCATACTTCATTCTGCCAATCATTATGGGCGTGAGTATGTTTATTCAGCAGATGTTGAACCCAACACCTCCTGACCCAATGCAGGCCAAAATCATGAAGATGCTGCCGATCATGTTCACCTTCTTCTTCCTTTGGTTCCCTGCAGGCCTGACACTGTACTGGGTAGTGAACAACATTCTATCCATCGCTCAGCAGTATCTGATCAACAGGCAGATTGAAAACTCCTGATATCTCTCTGTTTTTCTAGGCATAACAGATAACAGGATTGAAAGCCGCTAGACAAATAGCGGCTTTTTTATATCTGTCACTCATGACGCTGTTAACATTTGCGCGCAGAGGTCGCTTGATTTAAACCTGCCCGAGAATGTAACCGCTGTCATAGCAGCGCTAAATTGAAAAAACTGAATGTACTGGTGCAAGGTCCGGGTTAAAATCCAATCTATTAGCAAATTTGTGGAATAAAAGACATGGCACTGACTCATAATGACACCATTACAGCTCAGGCAACCCCTCCCGGTCGCGGCGGTGTGGGTATTGTGCGTGTTTCAGGGCCACTGGTAACAACGATTTCCCGAGACATTCTGAAAACAGAACTCAAACCTCGTTATGCCTACTACGGTCCTTTCTTCGATGCTGATAATCAAGAAATCGATCAGGGAATTGCGCTGTACTTTCCCGGCCCTAATTCTTTTACCGGTGAAGATGTTCTCGAACTTCAGGGTCACGGTGGTCCTGTTATCGTTGACCTGATTCTGAAACGGGTGAAAGCGTTAGGGGCAAGGCTGGCAAATCCAGGTGAATTTTCAGAAAGGGCGTTTCTCAATGACAAACTGGATCTGACTCAGGCCGAAGCAATTGCTGACTTGATTGACAGCTCATCAGAACAGGCCGCTCGTTGTGCCATTCGCTCACTCCAGGGTGAATTTTCTAATAGAATTCATCAACTGGTTGAAGCCCTGATCAACCTGCGTATATTCGTTGAAGCCGCAATCGATTTCCCGGAAGAGGAGATCGATTTTCTTGCCGATGGCAAAGTTCTCAATGACCTCAAATCCATTCTAGAAAAGGTTGAAGCTGTTCAAGCAGAAGCAAAACAGGGTAGCTTACTTCGTGAAGGTATGAGCGTCGTAATTGCTGGTCGACCTAATGCGGGCAAATCCAGCCTGCTGAATGCATTGGCAGGAAAAGAAACCGCAATTGTCACTGATATTGCTGGTACTACCCGTGATATTTTACGTGAACATATTCATATTGACGGTATGCCACTGCATATTATCGATACCGCCGGACTACGTGATACAGCAGATGAAGTCGAACGCATAGGTATTGACCGTGCCTGGGAAGAAATCCGTAAGGCCGACCGAGTTCTGTTAATGGTCGATAGTCAAAGTATTAAAACCGATGCCCCTGAGCAAATCTGGCCTGAATTTGTACATCAACTCCCTGAATCCAGCCGTATTACTGTTATACGTAATAAAGCCGATTTAAGTGGCGAGGTTGTTGGTCAGCATGAAGCGCATGATCACACCACAATTACCCTTTCTGCCAAAAAACAAAAAGGGGTGGATTTGCTACGTAATCACCTGAAAGAAACAATGGGCTTCAATACAACAACAGAAGGTGGATTTATGGCCCGCCGCCGCCATCTGGATGCTCTGGAAAAAGCCCATGAACTCCTGCAAACCGGCCTCAATCAGCTTGAATTTAATCGTGCCGGTGAATTGTTGGCTGAAGACTTGCGTCAGGCTCAAAATTCACTGAATGAAATTACAGGTACATTTACCTCAGATGATCTGCTGGGTCGCATTTTCAGCTCTTTCTGTATTGGGAAGTAAAAGTTTGCCGCTTATCTTGGCGATAATGCCTCTTGGTGTTTTCCTAGTGGTTTAAGCTGACGACCACACAGGGCTTGCTCATACCTTCCTAAGCCTTTTAGCCCAGACGTTGCGCCAGTTGGCGGAATACGCGGGTGCAAAACCCAGGCTAACCATCTTGGGTATATACCTTCATGAAAAATTCAGGCCAAGACTTATACCCATACTTTCCACAGGATAAAAACTATCGACTTTGTGTAAAATTCTGTGGAAAATCTATTGAAACCCTCTTCAAAACCAATATAAATACTTTAATATCAATAGGTTATGGTTTATTACTTTTAATTAATACTGCCTGCATCCCACCGGGGAAAATCATGTTGAATTTATTTATTCACAATAAATATGTATAAGCTGTACAGGTATACGGCACTATCCTGAGGAAAAAGTTGTTGAAAAGTTTATCTGTTGATAAAAGTACAGGTTATACACAACTTACACGCCTATCTTAAAGCCTGTATGTACACTTTAAACAAAACCTTATAGTCTTTATAAAAACTTGTTTTTTAAAATAAAAAATGAGTTTTCAACAGAAATAAGCCTTGCTATATATAATCACAAAAACAAGATATATATCTCTTTTTATTTTTTATATATAACAAGAAGAGTCTTGTATAAAAAACGATCATTCCTAAGTGAATCAGGTAAAGGTATAATTAGCGCCCTTTTCAGATCAGTTCTTCATTGTCAGTAGACAGATTTCTTTTAGAGGTAATGCAACGGTGGATTTTCCTACCCGATACGATGTCATTGTTATTGGTGGCGGTCATGCAGGGACAGAAGCAGCTTTGGCTTCTGCACGTATTGGCGCAAAGACTTTACTGCTAACACATAACATTGAAACCTTGGGGCAAATGTCATGTAACCCTGCTATCGGCGGTATTGGTAAAAGCCACCTGGTAAAAGAGATTGATGCACTTGATGGGGCGATGGCAAAAGCAACCGATAAAGGAGGCATCCAGTTTCGTACCCTGAATTCCAGAAAAGGACCAGCCGTTCGAGCCACTCGGGCACAAGCAGATCGAATCCTTTACAAAGCAGCGATCAGAGAGATGCTTGAGAGCCAGGAAAATCTAGATATTTTCCAACAATCTGCAGACGATTTGATTATTGAAGGTGAAACGGTTAAGGGTGTTGTTACGCAAACAGGTATTCGTTTTCATGCAAACTCAGTTGTTTTAACCGCGGGTACCTTTCTGGGGGGGGTTATCCATGTAGGTTTGCAGAATCACTCAGGTGGCCGTGCAGGTGATCCGCCTTCAATCGCTTTGGCAGATCGGTTACGTGAGCTCCCTTTTCGGGTTGATCGCTTGAAAACCGGAACGCCGCCGCGCCTGGATGCACGCAGTGTTGATTTTAGCGTGATGCAGGAACAGCCTGGTGATATGCCTACTCCTGTAATGTCCTATGTGGGGAAATTGAGTGATCATCCGCAGCAGATAAGCTGTTACATCACACACACTAATGAGCGTACTCATGAGATTCTACGTGGCGGCCTTGATCGATCACCTATGTATACCGGGGTGATCGAAGGGGTTGGGCCACGCTATTGTCCGTCGATTGAAGATAAAATAATGCGTTTTGCCGACAAAAATCAGCATCAGGTCTTTGTTGAACCAGAAGGTTTGACGACTCATGAGCTTTATCCAAATGGGATATCAACCAGTTTGCCATTTGATATTCAATTGGCTGCGGTGCGCTCGATTCGGGGTTTTGAAAATGCCCATATTCTGCGGCCAGGCTATGCGATTGAGTATGATTTTTTTAATCCGCAAGATCTTAAACATACATTGGAAACCAAATATATAAATGGCCTTTACTTTGCTGGCCAGATCAACGGCACCACTGGATATGAAGAAGCGGGTGCACAGGGGTTATTGGCAGGTGCTAATGCTGCATTGAGTGCATTGGGTAAAGAACAGTGGTATCCACGCCGGGATGAGGCGTATATCGGAGTGCTGGTTGATGACTTGATTACACAGGGCACATCAGAACCCTATCGTATGTTTACCAGCCGTGCAGAATATCGTTTGATTTTGCGTGAAGATAATGCAGATCTGCGTCTTACAGAAAAAGGACGTGAGCTTGGACTGGTTAATGATGAGCGTTGGCAAGCGTTTTGTCATAAGCGTGAATCAATAGAGTTAGAACAGCAGCGTCTTAAATCAACCTGGATTTTGCCAAACACAGCGGAAGCTGATGAATTAGCACCGAAACTTAAGACACCGCTAACCCGCGAGTATAGTCTGGCTGACCTGTTAAAACGTCCAGAGCTTGTTTATGCTGATCTTGCCCATTTGAAAGGTGAAGGGGTTGAGGATGATCAGGTCGCCGAACAGGTTGAAATTCAGAATAAGTACGCAGGTTATATCAATCGTCAGAAAGATGAGATTGAGCAGATGCGTCGCCAGGAAAATACGCCACTGCCGGAAGATTTTGATTATGAGCAAGTAGGCGGGCTATCTAATGAGCTTAAAGCAAAATTGCAGGAAATAAGGCCCACAAGTATTGCCCAGGCTTCAAGAATTCAAGGGATTACTCCGGCAGCTATCTCATTGTTACTTGTCTATTTGAAGAAACAGCAACTTGCTAAAAAGCAGAACAGGATAATTGACTGATGCAGCAGGTCTCAGAACAGCAGTTGGCAGCTGCGCTCAAACAAGGGATCTCTCAGCTGGAATTGGAGCTGACCGAGTATCAGATAAACCAATTAATTCGTTATCTGAACTTACTGATCAAGTGGAATAAAGCCTACAACCTGACAGCAGTACGTGATCCGATAGAGATGGTTAACCGGCATCTTGTTGATAGTTTGAGTATTGTGCCCTACATCGAGGGAAAACGTATTATTGATGTCGGGAGTGGGCCAGGGCTTCCTGGAATACCCTTGGCCATATGTTATCCGGATCTGGCAGTAACAACCCTTGATAGTAATGGTAAGAAAACCCGCTTTCAGTTACAGGTTAAGGGTGAGTTAGGCCTGGAAAACCTGATGGTTGTAAATGAGCGCGTGGAAAATTGTGATTTTGAGCCATTTGATCAGGTTATTTCCCGTGCTTTCGCCTCCCTGGAGGATATGATCAACTGGACTAAACAGCTTTGTCATGAAGAGGGTGTTTTTCTTGCAATGAAAGGCCTGTATCCTGAAGAGGAACTATCAGCTTTACCTGATGGTTTTGAGCTTAAAGCCTGTTACCGGCTGAATGTTCCGGGGGCAGAAGGAGAAAGGCATCTGCTAGTTTTGGGGAGACGCTAGGCGTGGCAAAGATCCTGACGATCACAAACCAGAAGGGTGGCGTAGGTAAAACAACAACCTGCGTGAATCTTGCTGCCTCACTGGCCGCTACAAAAAAACGGATATTGCTGGTGGATTTAGACCCTCAAGGTAATGCGACTATGGGCAGTGGTGTCGATAAGCATGGGCTTGAAAATACGGTCTACGAAGTGCTGACTGACAAGATCAATGTTCGTGATGCAATTATCAAAGAGTTACCTGCCGGATACGATATTATTGGTTCCAACGGCGACCTCACCGCGGCAGAAGTTGAGCTATTGCAAATACCTCGTCGAGAATTCAGGCTCAAAATGGCACTGATGGAAGTCGATGAAGAATATGATTTTATTTTGATCGACAATCCTCCTTCGCTTAATTTACTAACGGTAAACGCACTGGCTTCATCCGCTGGAGTGATTATTCCCATGCAGTGTGAATACTATGCTCTGGAAGGGATCTCCGCACTGATAGGAACCATTGATAAAATCAACAAAAGACTTAACCCCGGCCTTAAGATTGAAGGTATTCTGCGAACTATGTTTGATCCCCGGATGAGCTTGACCAAAGATGTTTCAACCCATTTGGTTGAGTATTTTGGTGATCAGGTTTATCGGACAGTGATACCGCGTAATGTTCGTTTGGCTGAAGCGCCGAGTCACGGTTTGCCTGCTTTGTTGTACGATAAAAATTCACGGGGCGCTGTGGCTTATCTGGCGTTGGCCGGCGAATTGATTCGTCGCACCAAACAAGAAAAACAACAACAATCAGAGGAAATATAACGGATGGCTAAAAAGCGTGGTTTAGGTAAAGGACTCGATGCACTTTTGTCCGGTGTGAGCGATGTAGAAGAAAAAGTATCTACCACAGAAACGGAATCACTGGATGGTTATCGCATGCTTTCTGTGGACCTGATTCAGTGCGGCCGTTATCAGCCTCGTCGTGATATTGAACCGCAGGCGTTAGAAGAGTTGTCAAACTCTATTCGGGCACAGGGAGTTATGCAGCCGATAGTTGTGCGCCCGATTGACTCTGATCGTTATGAAATTATTGCCGGCGAGCGCCGTTGGCGTGCAGCTCAAATGGCTGATTTGACAGAAATTCCAGCCATAGTGAAGGATGTGCCGGATGAAGCTGCCATTGCCATGGCTCTGATTGAGAATATCCAGCGTGAAAATCTTAATCCCATCGAAGAAGCTATTTCGCTGCAGCGTCTGCAGGATGAGTTTGAACTGACCCAACAGGAAGTTGCTGATGCAGTAGGTAAATCACGTTCTGCTGTTACAAACTTGCTGCGATTGATGAAATTAACCGATGAAGTGAAAAAAATGCTTGAGTATGGTGACCTTGAGATGGGACATGCGCGTGCCCTTCTATCGCTTGACGATGCTCAGCAGATCGAAGCCGCAAAAGAGATCGCAGGGCAAGGATTATCAGTAAGACAGGCTGAAATGTTGGTTAAGAAGCTCCAGCAAGGGGAAAAACCTCTTGCAGAAAAGCCTAAACCTGAACCCAGTAAACACCTGAAAAAATTAGCGGGTGAATTGTCCCAACGCTTTTCTGCGAAGGTATTGATTAGTGAAAACGCTAAAGGTAAGGGCAAAATCACGATCAATTATGATGATACTGAGATGCTGAATAGTATCTTACAGTTGTTGAAATAATAAACAGTATGGATTTCGTGCCAGATAAATGAGTATGGTGCAGAGTAACGTGTGCTAATACATTAGTGCAAATGCTTAAACAGACGGTTGTTTAGTAACGCCTAAGCTCATATAATCTTCACTCATTTTGGGGTATATGCATTCCAAAATAGAGCAAAAATCAGGATAAAGTTACTAAAGGTTGCGGTTTGATGGCAGCGGACAAGGGGGACCGTAGACACGGTGCTCACAGTCGAAAAACACGCGGTCGAATATTTAGAATATTCCTGATGCAAGCAGTTTTATGTGTGGTTTTATCGATCGCACTTACTTTGCACGGTCTGGAAACAGCCTGGTCTGCACTGCTTGGAGGTGGTCTTTATTTGCTACCTAATCTCTATTTTGCACATCGGGCACTTGGTTTTCGCGAGAAACAAAGCGCCCGGGTAGCGCTGGCTGAAATGTATGTGAGCCAAATATGGAAAATGGGAATAAGCATTCTGGCATTTGCTGCGGTGTTTATCCTGATTCAACCATTGAATCCATTTTCCTTATTTGGCACATTCATCCTGATGCAGGTTACTGGTTGGCTGGCACAGATGAAAATGAATAACAGATTCCTGAAACTTTGAACGAGAGAAACTGAGAATGGCTAGTGAAAGCGGAACTCTCACCTCCTCAGAATATATTTCACACCACTTAACCAACCTGACGTTTGGTAAGTTGCCGGAAGGTACTACCCGTTATGATGGCTCTGTGGTGGGTGAAGGAGGTACTTGGACTTTTGCACACGGTGGTGAAGCTGCCGATATGGGCTTTTGGGCAATCAACGTAGATACTATGGGCTGGTCTATTGTACTGGGCATGTTCTTCCTTTGGTTGTTCCGTAAAGCAGCGAAGTCTGCTACATCTGGTGTTCCAGGCGGGACACAGAATTTTGTCGAAACGATTATAGAATTCGTCGATGAGAATGTTAAAGGAATCTTCCACCATAAGAATCCTATGATTGCGCCTCTGTCGCTGACAATCTTTGTGTGGATCTTCCTGATGAATACAATGGATCTGGTTCCTGTTGACTGGCTTCCATACATCGCAGGTCAGATGGGTATTGGCTATATGAAAGTGGTACCTACAACTGACGTCAATGCGACAGCAGGTATGGCGTTGAGTGTATTTGCACTGATCATTTTTTACAGCATCAAGCAGAAAGGTATAGGGGGTTTCCTTGCGGAGCTATCCTTCCAACCGCTGGGCAAAATGATGCTTCCTTTTAACTTGTTCCTGGAACTTGTAGGTCTGTTAGCCAAGCCGATCTCTCTGGCGCTGCGACTGTTCGGTAATATGTATGCGGGTGAAATGATCTTCATCTTGATTGCATTGTTACCATTCTGGGCACAATGGGTACTGTCTGTACCTTGGGCAATCTTCCATATTCTTGTAATCACATTGCAGGCGTTCATTTTCATGGTTCTTACGATTGTATATCTGGCCATGGCTTATGATGAACACTAAATGTGATGACTGAATAGAAGAAAAAGAAAAACGATTTTATAAAACTTTCAATTTAAACTTTTAAACTTAATTGGAGATAAAACTGATGGAAATGGCATTGCTATACATCGCTGGTGCGCTAATGATGGGTCTTGGCGCAGTTGGTGCTGCTGTAGGTATCGGTATTCTGGGCGGTAAATTCCTGGAAGGTGCTGCTCGTCAGCCTGAACTGATTCCTATGCTTCGTACACAGTTCTTCATCGTAATGGGTCTGGTAGACGCAGTACCTATGATCGGTGTTGGTCTGGGTCTGTACGTACTGTTCGCTGTTGCGTAAGTAACTACAAGTCGAAAGACTGACTTGTCGATTAACTTAATCAACTGCGAGAGGTAATGGCGTGAATATCAATCTAACCATCATTGGTCAGGCCATCGCTTTCTTTATTTTTGTTGTTTTCTGCATGAAGTATGTATGGCCGCCAATTACGGCCGCATTGGCAGAACGTAAGAAAAAGATTGCTGAAGGTCTGGACGCTGCTGACCGTGCTGAGCGCGATTTACAGCTGGCTCAAGAAAAAGCCACTGAAAACATGCGTAAAGGCAAAGAAGAAGCAGCCGCCATCATTGAACAGGCCAATAAGCGGGCTAACCAGATTGTCGAAGAAGCTAAAGAGAAAGCTCTTGAAGAAGCGGGTCGTGTTAAAGCGGCTAAAGAAGCTGAACTTGAGCAAGAAGTTAACCAGGCACGTGAAGCATTGCGTTCCCAGGTAGCTACTCTGGCATTAGCAGGTGCTGAAAAAGTACTGGAAGCTTCTATCGATGAAAAGGCACATGCGCAGCTTGTTGAAAAACTGGCCGCTGAGCTTTAAAGCGAGGTTTAAAGATGGCTGAAGTCAACACTGTCGCTCGGCCTTATACCAAAGCAGCTTTCGAGTTCGCGATGGATAAGGGTAACCTCGATCAGTGGTCCGCTACACTAGCTCTGGCTGCTGCTGCAGCAGAAGACGAAAACGTAGCGCGTGTACTGGGTAACCCTGCACTGACAGATACACAGAAAGCTGACCTGATGGTAGGCATCTGTGAAGAAGCTGACGAAGCGGGTAAGAACTTCCTGCGTTTGCTGGCTGAAAATAAGCGTCTGGCGATTTTGCCAGAAGTAAGCGCTCAGTTTGCAAAACTGAAAGCAGATCAGGAGAAGTCACTGGATATTGAAGTGACGACTGCCTTTGAACTGCAGGATGAGCAGCAGGAAAAACTTGCTCAGGCACTGAAAACTAAACTGGGTCGCGACGTGGCGCTCTCCTCACAGGTAGATAAGTCTATTCTGGGTGGTGTGGTTGTACGTACTGACGACTTGGTGATCGACGGCTCTGTTCGCGCGCGACTCGCGAAGTTGGCCGAAGCGATGAATTCCTAGGGGAATAAAAGCATGCAGCAACTGAATCCTTCTGAGATCAGTGAGATTCTCAAGAAGCGCATCGAAAATCTCGATGTGACTTCAGAAGCCCGTAACGAGGGCACTGTAGTGAGCGTTTCCGATGGCATCATTACGATCCACGGTCTTGCTGACGTTATGTACGGGGAAATGATCGAATTCCCTGGCGGTATTTACGGTATGGCGCTTAACCTTGAGCGTGACGCTGTAGGTGCTGTTGTACTGGGTGATTACCAGGGTCTGGTAGAAGGTGCTACGGCACGTTGTACTGGCCGTATCCTGGAAGTACCCATTGGTCCGGAACTGCAGGGTCGTGTAGTAGACGCTCTGGGTAACCCGATCGATGGTAAAGGCCCTATTGAAACTAAACTGACTGACGCTGTTGAGAAAGTTGCACCTGGTGTAATTGAGCGTCAGGGCGTAGACCAACCTGTACAGACTGGTCTTAAAGCAATTGACTCAATGGTTCCAATCGGTCGTGGTCAGCGTGAGTTGATCATCGGTGATCGTCAAATTGGTAAATCTGCGATTGCAATTGACGCTATCATCAACCAAAAAGGTACCGGCGTTAAGTGTATCTACGTAGCAGTAGGCCAGAAACAGTCTACTATCGCTAATGTTGTACGCAAGCTGGAAGAGCACGGCGCGATGGATCACACTATCGTTGTTGCTGCAGGTGCTGCCGATCCGGCTGCGATGCAGTTCCTGGCTCCATACGCTGGTTGTACTATGGGTGAATACTACCGTGACCGCGGTGAAGACGCGCTGATCATCTATGATGATCTGACTAAGCAGGCTTGGGCATATCGTCAGATTTCCCTATTGCTGCGCCGTCCACCGGGCCGTGAAGCATACCCTGGTGATGTATTCTACTTGCACTCTCGTCTACTTGAGCGTGCTGCGCGTGTAAACGCTGACTATGTTGAGAAGTTTACGGATGGTGAAGTTAAGGGCCAGACAGGTTCCCTGACATCTCTGCCTGTAATTGAAACTCAAGGTGGTGACGTATCCGCATTCGTACCAACAAACGTAATCTCCATCACCGATGGTCAGATTTTCTTGGAAACTGACCTGTTTAACTCTGGTGTACGCCCGGCGATTAACGCTGGTCTGTCCGTATCCCGAGTAGGTGGTGCAGCTCAGACCAAGATCATCAAAAAGCTTGGCGGCGGTGTTCGTCTGGCACTGGCTCAGTATCGTGAGCTGGCGGCATTCGCCCAGTTCGCTTCTGACCTTGATGATGCTACACGTGACCAGCTTGAGCATGGTCAGTCTGTAACTGAGTTGATGAAGCAGAAACAGTACTCCCCAATGTCAGTAGCTGATATGGGTCTGAGTTTGTACGCTGCCAATGAAGGTTACCTGAAAGACGTAGAACTGAATAAAGTGCTGGATTTTGAAGCAGCTTTGATCGCGTTCTTCAACAGCGAATACGCTGATCTGATGAACGATATTAATGCAACGGGTGGCTACTCTGACGAGATTGCTGCTCAGTTCAAAGCCGGTATCGAAAAGTTCAAGTCTACTCAAGCTTGGTAAGAACTCATTTAGAGTGATTGATCTGCATGCGTTGCATGCAGATCTAACACCAGACTAAATAGGCGGAACTATGGCAGTCGGAAAAGAGATTAAGACAAAAATTGCGAGTGTGCAGAGCACGCGGAAGATTACCAGCGCCATGGAAATGGTTGCTGCTTCCAAGATGCGTAAAGCACAGGATCGCATGGAGTCTTCTCGCCCGTACGCCCGGAGTATCCGTGGTGTAATTCAGCACCTAGCCAAGTCCAACCCTGAGTACAAGCATTTGTACATGCAGGAGCGCGAGACTAAACGCGTTGGTTTTGTGATTATAGCGACCGACCGTGGCTTGTGTGGTGGTTTGAACGTCAACGCGTTCAAAGCAGCTGTTAAGAGCATGAAAGAGTACCATGACCAAGGTATCGAGATTGATATCTGTGCGCTGGGAAGCAAAGCCGCTTCATTCTTTAAGAGTTATGGCGGTAATGTCGTTGCAGCAAAAACTCACCTGGGTGATGCGCCGGAAGTGGCGGATTTGATCGGGTCGGTTAAGGTCATGCTGGATGCTTATGATGAAGGCAAGCTGGATAAACTGTACATCGTGTCTAACGACTTTGTTAACACAATGACACAGCAGCCTGCAGTCAACCAGGTGCTTCCACTGAAGGCAGAAGAAGACGATGAAAAGCTCAATCATCATTGGGATTACATCTATGAACCAGACGCTAAAGAGCTATTAAATGGCTTACTGGTACGTTATGTAGAGTCCTTGGTCTATCAGGCCGTGGTTGAGAACAACGCCTGTGAGCAGGCAGCACGTATGCTGGCGATGAAGAACGCAACAGACAACGCTGGCGATATGATTGGTGAGCTGGAAATGGTTTATAACAAAGCTCGTCAGGCCGCGATTACTCAGGAAATTTCTGAGATCGTGGGTGGTGCTGCAGCTGTTTAAAACAGGTCACAGGTTAAATTATTAGAGGATCCGAACATGAGTAGCGGAACTATTGTTCAGATTATCGGTGCGGTAGTCGACGTGGAATTCCCACGTGATTCTGTACCGAAGGTATACGACGCGCTGACCGTAACGAAAAACGGTCTGACGCTGGAAGTTCAGCAGCAGCTGGGCGACGGTGTTGTTCGCGCGATTGCAATGGGCCAGACTGAAGGTGTAAGCCGTGGTCAGGACGTTGATAACACTGGTGCGCCAGTTTCTGTGCCTGTAGGTACAGCAACACTTGGTCGTATCATGGACGTATTGGGTAACCCAATTGATGAGTGTGGCGAAATCGGTGAAGAAGAGCGTATGCCTATCCACCGTAAAGCGCCATCTTATGACGAGCAGTCAGCATCTAACGAACTGCTGGAAACTGGTATCAAGGTAATCGACTTGGTATGCCCGTTTGCGAAAGGTGGTAAAGTTGGTCTGTTCGGGGGTGCGGGTGTAGGTAAAACTGTAAACATGATGGAGCTGATCCGTAACATCGCGATCGAGCACTCAGGTTTCTCCGTATTCGCCGGTGTAGGTGAGCGTACTCGTGAAGGTAACGACTTCTACTACGAGATGAAAGAATCCAACGTACTGGATAAAGTATCTCTGGTTTACGGTCAGATGAATGAGCCTCCAGGTAACCGTCTGCGTGTAGCGCTGACAGGCCTGACGATGGCTGAGAAATTCCGTGATGAAGGTCGTGACGTGTTGTTGTTCGTAGACAACATCTATCGCTACACGCTGGCAGGTACGGAAGTATCAGCACTGCTGGGTCGTATGCCTTCTGCGGTAGGTTACCAGCCAACATTGGCGGAAGAGATGGGCGTACTTCAGGAGCGTATCACTTCCACTAAAACGGGTTCCATCACCTCTATCCAAGCGGTATACGTACCTGCGGATGACTTGACTGACCCATCGCCAGCTACAACCTTCTCTCACCTTGATGCGACAGTTGTACTGTCTCGTCAGATTGCAGAGCTGGGTATTTACCCTGCGGTTGACCCACTGGACTCCACTTCTCGTCAGCTGGACCCACTGGTTATTGGTACGGAGCACTATGATGTTGCTCGTAACGTACAGGGTGTACTACAACGTTATAAAGAGTTGAAAGACATCATCGCAATCCTGGGTATGGACGAACTGTCTGAAGAAGATAAATCTCTGGTAGCACGTGCACGTAAGATCCAGCGATTCCTCTCTCAGCCATTCTTCGTAGCTGAAGTATTCACAGGTGCACCGGGTAAATATGTGTCCCTGAAAGATACTATTAGCGGCTTTAAAGGCATCCTGGAAGGCCAGTACGATGAATTGCCAGAGCAGGCATTCTATATGGTCGGCGGTATCGACGAAGTGATCGAGAAAGCTAAAGGCATGTAATTGCCTTTAGCTAACCTTTACGAGGTATAAATATGGCTATGACTGTTCATTGCGACATCGTAAGTGCTGAAGAAGGAATCTTCTCCGGCCTGGTCGAATTCGTATCCGTAACAGGTAGCCTGGGTGATCTGGGTGTTTACCCGGGTCACGCTCCGCTTCTGACGGAACTGAAACCAGGCCCTGTCGAGCTACGCAAACAGGGTGGCGAACAGGATATCTTTTACGTATCCGGCGGCTTCTTTGAAGTTCAGCCTCACAAGGTAACTATTCTTGCAGATACTGCGATGCATGGTGCGGACCTTGATGAAGCGAAAGCTCAGGAAGCTCAGAAACATGCTGAACAGGCAATGGCTGATCAGACTGCTGAGTTTGAATACTCAAAAGCAGCGACTCAGCTGGCTGAAGCTGCAGCTCAGATTCGTACCCTACAGCAGATTCGTAAGAAACTGGGTCGTTAGGACCAAATTGCTTACTATCGACAGTTCAAAAGGCAACCGCAGGGTTGCTTTTTTGTTTTTGGATGGTTGTATCACCTAGGGTGTCCCCTGCCTGTCCTACCTGCAGAGCCCACTCCGTGGTCGGCACAACCCAAATAATCGGGAAACGGTTAACCCGGATGTTGCACCCGTTGGCGGAATTTTCGCGTAGGTATCGCTTGATTTGAGCATGTGCGCTCACATCAAGGAAGATCAAGTGAGAAACCGGCAAATGCAAATCGTAGCAGTGCGTACCCCGTGTATCATTGTGGAATACGCTGGTACAACAGCATTCAGTTGAAAAAACCAAATGCACTGATGCAACATCCAGGTTAGTGTCCTTGCTATGCAGGCGTCAGCTTATTGTCTGTGAATATGGCTAATATTGAATTGTAAATAGATTTTACTTCACAAACAAAAGCGATCTCTGTACAATGCGGCCACTTTTTGCGCAGATGTGGTGGAATTGGTAGACACGCTAGCTTCAGGTGCTAGTGCCTTCACGGGCGTGGGAGTTCGAGTCTCCCCATCTGCACCAACTCTCAGCCAATGCAACGAATAGTGTATATATAACTGATAGTTTGGTCGCACAAAAACAGGGTGGTTCCTTTAAAACCGACAATTGGATTGACGCGCAGATGTGGTGGAATTGGTAGACACGCTAGCTTCAGGTGCTAGTGCCTTCACGGGCGTGGGAGTTCGAGTCTCCCCATCTGCACCAATCTTTTCTTATAAATTGCTCGCTTTTGCTTGCGCTTGCCAAGCTTGTAAAACGTTATACGCTTCTCCCCTTTGCAAATATGTAGTACACCCCTTCCTTCGACCTTGGTTGTACCCCGTGTATCATTGCGGAATACGCTTGTACAACAGCACTTAGTTGAAAAAAAACCAATACACTGGTGCAACATCCGGGTTAACAGTAATGTAAATACAGTATTTGATAATAATTATTCTTTATTTTTGAATTTATGGTTAAAAGCTGTAGATTAGGGTGCTATGCTGACGTATAACCAAGGAAGGTGTGAACAAGTCCTGAACGTACTCTGGCTTCCGGTAAAACTCAACATCAGGGAAAGGCTTTGTAGTTGTCTAAACTGACAAAAAGTCTTGACACCGAGTGTGAATTTTACCGAGAGTCACGGCAGTGAAAACCCTTCAGCTTACGTTTGTGCTGTTGCAGTTTTCGTTAAGGACTACCGCCTTCGCGGCAAACTGCGCCTTGTATTTACAGGCCTAAGGGCTTGCAGAGTACGTTCAGGGCTTGTTCGCACCTTCCCTAAATAAAAATTATAGAGTAGAAGAGACGGTGACCTGAAACCTTATGGGATGGTGGGGTTTCGGGTTTTATAATACTTATGGATAAAAGTAGTTTGTATTGTGGCTTCGCTGGCGAGCTAAGTCATTCTGGTTGTGTTTTATCTGAAGTAAGCTTTTGCTTAATACACGTTTGCACACGGGCTGATATCTTTCTTTTACTCGATGAGCCGTCTATTGTGCAGGTGGCCAGTGCGGGGCCTGTATGAAGATAGGGTCAATTGGTTTTCCTGAAGATCAGCGTGTAAAACTGGAAAAAATCTTCCGTCTTTCCAAGCAAACACGATATGAATTGGTTGGCCTTGATGTCAAGCAACTGCCTGATCTGTTGCTGGTGTTTGGTTTTGATCCTTTAGCGTATCCCGAATTAGAGCAATTACCCCCTCAATACCATTCCCGAATAATACTTGTCGGTCGAGGTAAGCCAAAGGACAAGAGCTATGCGCACCTGGGTTATCCTTTGGTGTCTTCTCGTGTGCTGCGTACATTGAATAATATGACCCATGAAAATGAAGAAATGGGTTGTGAGTCTGAGCAGGCTGAACAGGAAAACCGTTTTACAAAGTATGAGCAGCAAGCGACTGAGATTCAGCAAAAACCGGTAACTGAGACCGGTCGTAACGCTTTCCGCGTGCTTGTGGTGGATGATAACGAGGTGATGCAGCAGGCGTTAAATACCGAACTGCAACAATTGCCTTTACCTGTTGATGTTCACTTCGCCGGCTCTGGCGAGGAAGCGCTCGAAAAGGTTGCTGCACACCAATATGATTTTGTATTCCTGGATGTGGTCATGCCCGGTATCGATGGTTTTGAAACCTGTACCGAGATGCGCAAACGCCCGGAAATGAAGAAAACCCCAATTATAATGTTGACTTCAAGAACCTCACCTATGGATGAAGTTAAAGGCATTATGTCCGGTTGTTCAACCTATCTGACCAAGCCGATTGTGCATGAGGAATTTCAGAAGGTAATAGCGCGGGTTTCAAATTGGGTTGATGAGTTTAAAAAAGTTTAGTTGTGGAGTTCCCAGGTGAAAAAAATACTGGTTGTTGAGGATGATCCGGTACAGCAAAAACATATCTGTACGGTATTGGCCTCTTGTGGTGTCCAAGTTGTTATTGCCGATAATGGCAAGCAGGGTTTGGAAAAAGCAAAAAGTGAAAAGCCGGACCTTATTTTTATGGATATTGTAATGCCAGAGATGGACGGCTATTCAGCGTGTCGTCAAATCACGACGGATGCAGAAACTAAACATATCCCGGTCGTCATCGTTTCCAGCAAGAATGAAGAAGCTGATAAGGTGTGGGGTCAGTTGCAGGGAGCTTCGGCCATGGTAGCTAAGCCGTTTACCCAAGCTGATCTGCAAGCGCAGATAGATGCCTTGACTTAAGAGGTTATAGCCATGGAGCCGCAACAGGTAAGTGCCCAGCTGACAAGCGAGCCGGAAATTCATACGATTCGCCACGGTTTTATGATCAGTAGCTACCCGCTGATGATTATGGAGAATGTCCGTGCTGAGATCGTCAAGGCACCTCCCATCTGCTCAATACCGTCAACACCTGAATGGTTTGCCGGGTTTATTAATCACCGAGGCGAAACGGCCCCGGTTTATGATCTGGATCGTTACCTTCAGATTGTTGATGAGCCTAAGGAAAATCAGGAATGGGTGTTGTTGATCGATAATCATCCCAATACTGTCGGTGTATTGTTACGCCAGCCACCTAACAGTATCGTGGATCCGGTATTGCAAACTGAAGCAGTGACCGGGTTTCCGGATGTGATTCAGCAGGCTGCCGGTCAGGTTTACGAATATGCAAGTCAACAGTGGCTGGAAGTTGATCATCATCGACTTTTCATGGCCTTGAAGAAACAGTTTTAACCACAGGGGAAAGAGTTCTATGCAATCCTTTTGGGACTACTTTAAGAACATACGGATATCGATCAAGTTTATCATCGCACTTGTGTTGTTGTGTGCGGGCCTGATCTTTATGAGTGTGTCTTATTACCAGACCATTGTACTCCAGGAAAAAGCTCAGGGGCGTTCACAACAATTGAGTGACTTTCTGCTTTTGATTAGTGAGATTCAGACCAGTATTTCTGAGGCGCGTTTCCAGGAGAAAAGTTTTCAGACCGAAAAAGATATAGCTCAGTTAACTTTGTTTAATGATGCTATGGAGGTCGTGGACACAGACATTAAAAAGCTGAAGGATTATCTGCGAACTGATCAGGATAAAGCGCTGGTAGAACAGTTCCAGAACATTATCGACCAGTATCAGGATACCTTTTACGATGGCTCTGAAGCGCGTATGGAAATTGGCCTGAGTGCCAGTGAAGGCTTGCTAAATGAGATTTATACACTCCTTTGGGGTACAGAGGGGATGAGTGTCTGGCTAAAGCGTAGCTGGATTAATGAAAGTCTTGCTTCCCTGCGTAATAACCTGACCGAGTTTGTGGCAAACAATGGTAAGACAGTCTCGATTGATAAGGTGAACCACAGCCTTAAGGTTTTAAAAAATCAGGTTAAAGCAATTCAGCCCGAGAATTTTCCGCAAAACCGTGTGGCAGTATTGGATAATTTGGAGCAACTGGAGGAGTTAGTTGCTGCACTGGCCGATGCCGTAGAGAGAAGTGGAACCAGCTTTACTCAGCTGCAGGACATTATTACGGCTCTGGGGCCAAAGATTGATGAAGTCAATGTTCTGGCTGAGAGCTATAAGAAGCAGAATGAAGAACTGCAAGCCAGTAATACGATTAAAATGGCGACTTATTTCTTCATTTCCGTTGTGTTGGTGATTATTGCGATGGTCATTTCCCTGTCGATTATAAAATATTCGGTAATCGACCCCTTGGGCGTTATTCAGAACACCATTAACCGGGTACGTGAGGGCGAGGTAGATGCCCGAAGTGATCTGGAAGCCGAAGATGAGATTGGGCAGATGTCTGGGGTATTGGATACCCTGTTGGAAGAGAAGGAAGAAGCATTACAGGTTAAGGACGAAGAGAATAAACGTCTTAACAGCTCTATCATTGCTCTGATTCAGAGCGTATTCCAGATTTCCCAACGAGATCTGACTGTGCGTGTTCCGGTTGCGGAAGATGTAACGGGTGCGGTATCTGACTCCATCAATCAGTTGGTTGAGTCGATTGAATCGGTACTTCGGGAAGTTAACAGCGTATCCAGCCGGGTAAACAATGCCTCGGTACAGGTGAAATCACAGTCTGAGACAGTACTGAGTTATGGGGAACGGGAAAAAGAAGAGATTGTAGAAACCTTGAGCGGTCTTGAATCGGCGATCAGTGCAATGGAGTTGATCTCCAAATTGGCGGTGCTGTCTAACAATGCTTCTCAAAAAGCGATTAAAACATCGGAAACCGCGATGGACTCGGTATCCCAGACTATCGATAGTATCAATAAGATCCGCCAAACCATTCACGAAGCGGAGAAGCGTATCAAGCGCCTAGGTGAACGTTCCCAGGAGATTGGTGGTATCGTAAGCCTGATCAATAATATCTCGGAGCGTACACATGTACTGTCTTTGAACGCGAGCATGCATGCGGCATCTGCCGGTGAAGCCGGTCGCGGCTTGATGGTGGTTGTAGATGAGGTACAGCGCCTGGCAGAAAACTCCCGAGAGGCAACCTCGGAAATCGAGTCTTTGGTTAATAACATCCAGTTAGAGACAGCAGATACGATTAACGTAATAAACAATGTAATCACCGACGTAGTCGAAGGTACTCGCCTAGCTGAGGAAGCGGGTGAGCGCATGGACGAAACCCGCTCAACTACACAGACCTTGGTCGACTCCGTAGTTCGTATTGCCCACAGCTCGGTGAAACAGGCAAAAGTTGCTGAGGAGCTGCGTAAACGTGCGAATAGCATTAACGAGACTACTCAGGCAACCAATGCCGAGATGAAGCAACAGGCGCAGCTATCTGATGAGCTGGTAGAGGCGGCTGACGAACTGCAGAAGTCAGTCAGTGTGTTCAAGCTGGCGAATTCTTGATTACAGCGGGATAGAGATCAATGTTTGATCCTAAGCAGGCCATTGAATGGCTGATTTCGAAGCAGCAGCTTTGTCTCTCGATGGAGTTGCCCCTCACTGAGCTGATTGCTGAAATCAATCAGTATGTCGACCAGTTCAGTGAGGAGGATCTTTCCGGATTGGCGGATCTATTTGCTTTATATGGAGAGCTTCTTGAGTCTTTGGATGGTGCTGACCTCAAAGATTATCAGTCTTTGATCGGGGAGGTTGCGCAACAGTTGGCGGCACTGTTCTCCGAGCCCGCAGAGGTAGAGATCCGGGCATTGGCGGCTCTATTACAAGACAGCCGTTGGCCTGATCCCGTGCCGGCGGAGGACGCAAACTTCCTGCTGGACCTACTACAGGATGATTGTGCACGGTTGACATCGACAACGGATAAAACTGCCGCAGGAGCGGGCAATGACCACGTAGATTGTCCATCGAATATGGATGGACAACTCCCGGGTTTGTATTCGTTGTTGCATAAAATGGGTGAGTCTCTACCCGATTTTACTGAGGAACTGTCTGATCAGTTCTATGAACTGATCGACGACTACTCCGAGCGCGACTGGGCGGGTGTGGCTGACCTTTTGGCGTTGTATGGTGAGCTGCTGGCTCAGTTGCCGGATATGGCTGAAGGTGCTGTCGCGAAACAGTTGAATGCTGCTCTGCTGCAACTGTTTAAAGAACAGAGCGAAGCCTCAGTTACTTCTGTGTTTGAACTGATGCAAAACAACACCTGGCCCGAGCCGGTGGCGGAAGAGGATACTGCTTTCCTGGCAGAGCTGCTTATTCAGGACCTGCAACGCCTATCTGATAGTGCTGAAAACTCAATCGAATTAGTTACAGACGACTTGGACACAAGTGCCGATGACCTTGCCGCGTTAAGCTTGCTGGGGCCTGATGGTACCCTGTTAGCAACTGAAGAGGAAACGAGATTACCTGAAGAGGTTCCCGCTGCACTGGATTCTGATGTTTCAGTAGTAGATGAAAATACAGTCCCTGCGTTTTGTCGCATCGATATTTCACTACTTGAAGAGCAAGGCCCGCAGGTTGAGCCAGCTGTTATTGAGATGCTTTCTCAGTCTATCAGACAGCTCGCCGAGCAGTGGCAAAACGATGAGCCGCCACAAACCTTAGCCAGTGAGTCACAGGAAGCCTTGACAACCGTGGCGCGTGCTCTGGAGACAATTAACCTGATAGGGGTCAAAGTCCTTGTCGAAGGGCTGATGCTTAATTTTGAGCTGCTGCAGAAGGATCGCTCTGCACTGACCTCTGAACGTAAGCGTGCTATTCAGTCTTGCCTGTCTGCATTTAATGACTACTTTGCGGATATCGATAATTACGCTGCGCAGCAGACACTTTTAGATCAGTTTGTTGATACGCCTCTGCTTTGTCGCCCTACGACTGATGAGGCCTCCTTTATCATGGGGCTGTTGGCGCTGGCGACGTTGCAAACCAGTAAAGATATTGTTCAGGAGCAGGCGAGTCCTGACGATGTTGCTCTCCATGAATCCGGGGCGATAGACCCTCAACTTCTGGATATGCTGCATAACGAATTGCCTGCCTTGTCGGACGAGTTACTGTCGAGTATGCAGCGCGTCCTTGATCAGGATGATAAAACAGCCTTGCGTAATGCGCAGCGTGCTGTCCATACGCTGAAAGGGCTGGCTAATATGGCCGGAATTCGCGGCTTGGCTAATATTGCTCACCGCCTTGAAGATGTGATGGATTTCCTGACCGAAGCAGAGCAACTGCCCGGGCCTGGACTGAAAGGCGATATGCTTGAAGCCTGCGATTGTATTGCTTCGATATCGGAAGCTGTGACAGACGGCAGCGCTGCCCCAAGTAATGCACTGCCCGTTTTGCAGTCGATCATGGATTGGGATTACCGCCTTAAGACTGAGGGTGTGGAGGCACTACAAAGCGACCAGACTGCGGTGAGGCAGGATGGCAATGCGCAGACGGTAGAAACATCGGGTGCTGCAGAAGAGGCCGAAAACTCCGCAACGATCCGAAGTGAAACGCCGGTATTTCGTGTGCCAAGGAATATTCTGGATAATTTGTTCCGTCTGGCAGGCGAGTCCAGCACATTAAATACACAATTGGACGAAGAGATTACACAGTTGCGCGGCTTCACCCGTGTTAACAGGGACCGTCATCGTAACTTGCAACGCATTCTTTTCGAGCTGGAACAGCAGTTCAGTGAACAGATGAGCCTGCAACCCCAGTTTGATGAATCTTCAGAGGAATTCGATCCTCTGGAGATGGATCGCTATAACGAAATGCATACTGTCATTTCCCGTGTGCAGGAGGCAGTAGCGGATGTTCGTGACGTAACTCAGGATATGGAGCGACATATCCAGAATCTGAATGCATTGCATATCGCTCAGTCCGGCCTCCAAAAAGAGACGCTGGAGAATGTACTGAATACCCGTTTGGTTGAAGCGCGGACTATCTCATCTCGCCTGCAACGCATCCTGCGTCAGGCGTGTCGCGTGACAGATAAACAAGCCAGGTTGGTGATTGTAGGTGAAGATACGCTGGTGGATAGCCATATCCTTAACCAGCTGGCCGATCCACTACTGCATATTATTCGTAATGCAGTCGATCATGGTCTGGAATCCCCGAACTTGCGCAAACAGCGCCAGAAACCGGAACAAGGAACAATCACCCTGACTTTTGCATTGCGAAATGATCAGATTCAAGTGACCTGTCAGGACGATGGCGATGGCATTAATACGCAAAAAGTACTGGCGATTGCCAATGAGAAGCAGCTGATTAATCCCGATATGCCGATCACGGCACAGGATGCCCATCGTCTGATTCTGATTCCTGGCTTCTCAACCCGTGCCGGCATCAGTCAGTTGTCTGGTCGTGGTATTGGCATGGACGTGGTTTATCAGCAGATTCTGCGTCTTCAGGGCACACTGGATATCAGTTCTGTCAGTGGTGAGGGAACTACGTTCAGCCTTTCGATGCCTGCAAGTTCCTTGATGATTCGTACGTTGTTGGTCCGTTGTGGCAAGCAGGTCTTTGCTTTGGCGGGTCACGGTGTTGAACAAAGTCTGCTTTCTCTGGATGGAAAACTGCGGAGTGAAGGTGACCAACTGTTCTTTGACTATGCTGGCGAAGAACTACCAACATATGCCCTGGAAGGTTTATTAGAGCAAAGTGGTTATAACTACCTGGACTCAGGTGCCGTTAACCCTGTGCTGATTATTAACATGGGATCGGGGGAAAGGGCGGCTGTACTGGTGAAAGAAATCATTGCGCACCGGGAGTTAGCCTTTAAGCAAATGAGTGATTTTGTGCCTGAAATACCCGGTATTCCTGGTTTGACCATTCTGGCAAATGGTGAAGCTGCACCGATCATCGACCTTCCAGGCAGAGTGCGCCACCAGCGCACGATGCTGTCTGATATGCCGGTTATTCCGGAAATCGCTGGTGACCTTGAGTTGCCTCGTTTGCTGGTCGTGGATGATTCTCTGAGCGCCAGGAAGTCCCTTGAAATCTTACTTAAAGACACTGGCTATGAAGTGATGACTGCGATTGATGGCCTGGATGCACTTAATCAAATTCGCAAGCGCCAGCCAGACCTGATTCTGACAGATATGGAAATGCCACGTATGAGCGGGGTCGAGTTGTCTGCAGTATTGAGTAACCGTGAGGAGACAGCAGATATACCGGTGGTCATGATTACCTCCCGTTCGACCGAGAAGCACCGTCGTGAAGCGATGAATGCGGGAATTAAGGCTTATTTAACCAAGCCCTGGACAGAAAACCAATTATTAGATCTGGTTGAAAATCTATTGGCGGATGCTTACGTATAAAACCAGAGAATACTACGCCTGAATTATAAGGAGAGGTGGATGCGTACAGTAAAATATGCTGTTGTGATGCTATTGCTGATAAGTGGCAGTTGCTTTGCGCAGATAAACTCCACGGAGCAAGCAATTAACGTGACATCACATCAGGGTATGTTGACCCAGCAGATGTTAAAGGACTATGTTTTAGTTGGCTTATCGGTCAGAGCGCGGAAAGCAGAAAAAGAACTGCAACAGGCTATACAATCTTATGAAGCGATGCAGGGTGATATTCTTGACTATGTGAAAGCGGACGCCGTTCGTAACTCATTGCGTCGTGCAGCAGAGCAATGGAAGGTGGTAAAACCTCTTTATCTGGAAACGCCCAGCAGGGAGCGTGCAGCCTTAGTGCGTCAGGAAACAGAACTGTTGTTACAGTTATGGAGTGCTGTAACCATGGAGATTGTAAAAAACAATCAGACTAAATATGGCCGTGCAATTAGCACCGCCGGCTTTGTACGTATGCTGTCACAACGCATCAGCAGCCTCTATGCACTTAAGGCCTGGGGGTTTGATGCGCAGTATCAGGAAGCGTTTATTAGCTCATTACAGCTCTTTGAGCACAATCGCGTCGAGCTAGTGACGAGTAAGCTGAATAATGAGAGTATTGAAGCGGAATTGAAAAAAATACGGCGTGATTTCAAACGGTTTAAAAGCTTATCCGATGGTGAGCCGACAGCGAATAAAGCCCTGCTGGCACTGCTGGTCAGATCCGCAGGAAAAATAACCATCAGTATGGATAAATTAACGACTATGTATATGCATCAGGGGCTAGGCTCTTAGCCCCGTTTAGCATTGTGGAATACGCTTGTACAACAGCCTCAGCTGAAAAAACAAATGCACTGGTGCAACACCGGGCTAGCTTTGGATCTCGAGCACTAGCTTACCTCTGGTTTTACCACTGCGACTGGAATCAAATGCCTTACCAGCCTCTTGCAGAGGGAACGTGCCGGCAACCAGCACATTCAGCTTGCGCTCTACACAGAGTTTTGCCAATTGAGCTAACTGTTCGCTGTTGGGCTCTACGCGGATTGGTGCTACCTGTACTTTCATCTGCTCGCCGGCAGCGATAACGGCATCTTTGGTCGCGGAAGGAAGGGTGACCAAAATACCTCCGGGTTTGAGGCATTTCAGCGCATCGATACCACGCTCACTGCCAACACCGTCGATAACCAGATCGGCGCCACTAACCAGATCAGTCATTGATTTCTGTTGATAATCGATCACCCTATCTGCACCGAGCTCCTTCAAGTATTCATGATTAGCTGCGGACGCTGTAGCGATAACATGAGCCCCCGCCCATTTAGCTAACTGTACTGCCAGATGCCCGACACCGCCTGCTGCGGCCAGAATGACAACCTGCTGAGATGGCTGCAGATTGCCTTTGTCAAATAATGCCTGCCAGGCAGTGAGTCCTGCAAGGCCCAAACCTGCGGCGGCTGTAACAGGTAAGCTTTCCGGACGTAAACTGATTTGAGCAGCGGGGGCGGCAATATACTCGGCGAAGCAACCGGCAGGCTCCGGAAAGCGAATAAAGCCGAAGACTTCATCTCCGGGTTTGTAATCGCTTACATCTTCTGCAACCTCGATAATACTGCCACAAAACTCCCAGCCGGGCACAAAAGGTAAATCGCCAATAAAAGGTGCCGCTCCAGCACCACCACAGGTTTTCCAATCAATAGGATTAACTCCGGCAGCTTTATTTTCTATCAGCACCTCCCCTGGGTTCAGTTCAGGTTTGGCCAGTTCAGTGTAGGTTAGGACATCGTTGCAGCCAAACGTGCTGATCTGTATTGCTTTCATCTTCTACTCCAAGCGGCACTGACCGCATAAAATAACGGCAACCCAAAGGCTGTGCAGCCGATTGTGTTGTTTTCTGGTAGGCTAGGCAAGGTGTGCACACGCCCTGCGCGGATGTAAGGCACACTTTCTCCGGTTGGCTAACAGGTAATAAGTTAAGGCGAATGTAATGTATCTGGCAATAATAGAACAAGTATTATTTTTTGGCGGTTTACTGGTTTTTCTGGTTTCCCTTGCGATGTATGCGGGGCGTACCCGGGATTACAGATCGCTGGTAGAATTCTGGAAGCCGACAATGGCGATGAGTAAGTGTGAGTTCAATGTTAACCGTGCCGGTCTGACAATGATGATTGTTGCGGTAGCGATTCGAATTATTAACTTTTTAATTCATTAAGAAAGGTATCTATGAAAGGAAATCCCATACGTGGAGCCAGCTATCTGCTGCGTGGCTTGCAGATGTTGCCAGACCCGGAGATTCGCCCCTTTGTTCTGGTCCCCCTGTTGACGAATATTATGTTGTTTGTGGCGGCTATATGGATATTGTTTAGTCACTTTGGCGGCTGGGTTGACGTAATGATTACGACTTTCCTGCCCGACTGGGAATGGTTGCAGTTTTTAGAGTACCTGTTGTGGCCGCTCATGGCCCTTCTGGTCATTGTGTTTGTGTATTACGGCTTTTCTATTATTGCGAATATCATTGCTGCCCCTTTCAACGGGTTTCTCTCGGAAAGGGTTGAGAAGCGGTTGAGGGGAGATGTGATTACTGATGATGGATGGCAGGCTGCTCTGGCGCTGATCCCAAGGGCGATAGGGCGGGAGCTGGCAAAGCTGGCCTACTATCTGCCGCGTATTCTGTTTCTACTGCTTCTCACCTTCGTCCCGGTGATTAATTTGCTCACACCGGTATTGCTGCTTCTCTTTGGTGCCTGGATGATGGCGATACAATATTGTGACTATCCAATGGATAACAATAAGGTCAGCTTTAAAAGTATGAAGCTGATGCTAAAGGGCGATCGCCTGACATCTATTGGCTTTGGCGGTGTGATTCAACTGGGTATGATGGTGCCGTTACTCAATCTGATTATTATGCCAGCTGCTGTGGTCGGGGCAACGATCTACTGGGTTGAAGGCCATGCATCGACAGAGATCGATCTGGATCAGAAGCGATTGGAGCAATAATTGTAATTCAAAAAGCTTTTTCAGGAGGCTTGCTTTCGGCTGGTGAGCAAACACATTGACCGGGGCTATTCCTGGGCCTCGGCTGCATCTTCCTCGCGCTGCTCTGCTGTGACGACCATCTCTAGCGGGAAGTGGCAGGCAAAGGTGCTGCCTTTGCCGACTTTACTCTTGATCGTGAGCTGGCCGTTGTGACGGGCTAAAACATGTTTCACAATAGCCAGACCCAGCCCGGTACCACCGCTGGCGGAAGAGCGGCTTTCATCAACTCGATAGAAGCGTTCTGTCAGGCGGGGCAGATGGATTGACGCAATACCCGGGCCATTATCTTTGACAGAGAAGTGGCCCCCCTGATTATCTACCCACCACTTTATGGTAATATTGCCATGCTCCGGTGTGTAGCGAACTGCATTGTAAATCAGGTTAGAGAACGCACTGTGCAGTTCTACTTCCTGTCCTGTCAGGTCGCTCTCAGGATCGATAACCAGCTTGAAACTATGGCCTTTTTCCTGCGCCAGTTGCTCAGCCCCTTCCATAATATGAGAAATGACATTGTGAATATGTATGGGCTGTTCGTCCGAAATTTGCTGACTGGACTCCAGGCGTGAAAGCAGTAAAAGATCTGATACCAGGTTTTCCATGCGGCGTGCTTGTTGTTGCATCGAGCTCAAACCGCGTAGAAGGGGCTGGGGCAACTCCTGATCCAAAAATGTTTCCAGATAACCGCGAATAACCGTGAGCGGCGTGCGCAATTCATGCGAAGCATTTGCCACAAAGTCCTGACGTGTTTGCTCCAGTCGCATCAGGCGTGATACATCGCGTGCAACCAGTAGCCGGTTACCATCACCAAAGCGGGTAATCTGATATTGGATTTGAATATCAGAGTAGGCAGGTGACGGGAGTGTGACCGGGTCGGCATATTGCCCACGTTTGTAATAGCGTATAAAACGTGGGTCACGTAGCAGGTTCATAATCGGTTTGCCACGGTCGGCATGATCATCCAAACCCAGAAGGCGGTTGGCTGCATTGTTCCACCAATCAAGGTTATGGCTTTTGTCGATAATGATCACCGCATCAGGCAGAGCTGAGGTGGAGTCCTGAAAGCGGGATATCACGTTCCTGAGGACAGCTTCACGGCTTTTATGGCGCTTCTGCATACGGGAAATTTCATCGAATAACTCACCCCAGTGGCCAGATGTTTCGGGTGGGTCCGGCACGTCGTCACGGGCTTTAAACCAGTCCATAAGTATACTGAACTGACGCGCCTGGTATAGGGACCAAGCTAATAAGCCTGCCGCCAGGAACCAACTTGGGTAGCCAAAAGGCAAGCCTATAATAAAAGACGCGCCACTCACCAGCAGTAAGCTGCTAACTATTGAGTGACGATTTCTGCGCATAAAAGTTTCCTGAATATAATCAGGCTACATTTGAGGAAAAGCGGTAGCCTGTGCCGCGCACTGTTTGTACCAGATAATCATGGCGTTCGCCAAGTGCTTTTCGTAAACGACGGATATGAACGTCAACGGTGCGTTCCTCAACGTAAACATTACCGCCCCAAACCATATCCAGCAATTGACTACGAGAGTAGGCGCGATCCGGATGTGTCATAAAGAATTGTAGCAAACGAAACTCGGTTGGGCCGAGCTCAATTGGGTGTTGATCCGAAATAACACGGTGAGAAACAGGGTCCAGTGTTAACCCGTCAACCGTCACCGGCTCCTCAATGCCCTTTGGCGTGGTACGGCGTAAAACGGCTTTCAGCCGTGCAACCAACTCACGGGGTGAGAATGGTTTGGTGATGTAATCATCAACCCCGGCATCAAGTCCTTTGATTTTGTTTTCTTCATCACCTTTCGCTGTCAGCATGATAATCGGAATATCCGCTGTTGTCTCATCCCTGCGTAAGCGGCGCGCAAAATCGATACCACTGGAACCGGGCATCATCCAATCCAGCAAAACCATATCCGGCTTGTCATCCACGATAATCTCATGTGCCTGTTTTGCATTTTCTGCTTCCAGGCAATGGTACCCCGCCATTTCCAGTGCAACAGCGATCATCTCGCGGATTGGCGCTTCATCATCAACAATCAGTACGCTTTTGGCAGCAGACATTACGCTTTTGTCCTTTTTGGCTCAAAGAAATTGACGCAGATATTTAAAGGCAGTTGTGTTACACGAATATGACATAGGATGCGAATTAGCAAGGATATGTTGGAAAAATAGACAAAAAATGGCGTTACAGCCAGTAATCCAATGCCAAGCCGATAAATATCAGCAGGCCGGCATAATGATTGTTGAGAAATGCTTTAAAACAGGAGTCGCGCTCCCGGTCACGGATCAGCCACTGCTGGTAGATAAATAACAGGCCTGCGCCGATCAGCCCCAAGTAGAAAAAGAGGCCTAAATTAACCTGCCGTGCCAGTAGTATGAGCGTCATCAGCATTGATAACTGGAGCATGCCGATAATGAACTTATCCGCATCACCAAACAAAATCGCAGTCGACTTCACCCCAATTCTGAGGTCATCATCGCGATCAACCATTGCGTACATGGTGTCATAGGCAACGGTCCAGAGCAGCGTTGCAATATAGATTAACCAGGCATAGACAGGGATCGTATCAGTGACAGCAGTAAATGCCATAGGAACCGACCAGGCAAAGGCAGCACCCAGAACCACCTGAGGCAGGTGTGTGTAACGCTTCATAAAGGGGTAGCAGGCTGCCAGTAATAAGCCACCCGCAGACAGTAAAATTGTATTCAGGTTGGTAAACAAAACCAGAATAAATGCCAAGAGCATCAAACCACAGAATAAGTAGAGTGCCTCTTTTGCACTGACCAGGCCTGCCGGTATGGGGCGCATGGCAGTGCGCTTTACGTGGCCATCAATCTTTCTGTCAGCAAAGTCATTTATGACGCAGCCGGCCGAGCGGGTTAGAAAGACTCCCAAGGTAAAAATAAAGAGCAGTTTCCCGGAGGGAATACCTTCAGCGGCTATCCATAAAGCCCAGAATGCGGGCCAGAGAAGCAGGTATGTACCGATCGGCTTTTCAACACGCATCAGCCGCCCATAGGCCTTGAGTTTTTCAATCAGGGGAAGCGTGTTGCGTTGGGTTGAGGTCGCCATGTTTGCACTCTACTGTTTGCGTTAGGGCTATTTTACCTGCAGTAGTGCGGGCAGGAAAACCTCTGAAACCAATAAGGGCTTATCCGATAAAAAGAACACCGAGCGGCGTGCCCAAACCTGGCACTGATCACGGGTCTTTAATCGGCTTATTTGCAAGGGAGCTCTACGCATGGTGGGGTCAGTAAACAGTAGAGTGCCGAGCGAGCGATTTCCCAGCATACGTAGCTGCCGCTGGCGACCGGTGAGTGTTTGCGCTGGAATAATCGAGCGGGCGAACACCCAAGGTTGATCATTGCCAACTAATTGCACTTCACGGACCAAGGTAAACTGGCGTGCATTGATGCCGAGCTCCAGTGCTTCAGAGCGGGTCGGACGAAACCACCCCTGTCTGATCACCTCAACCCGGAAATCGCCTTTGCTGAGTCGGACCAGTCGTTGTGTCAAAGAGCCCGAATCGGTTAGCCATGTACGCCAAGCCTGTGGCGTAACTTGCTCGAACGGACGACGTAGGAAGGTCCATCGAGTATCGAAACTTTGTTGAGTTAAGGCGGCTTTTATTGGCACAGGTCGGGGTCCGAAGTATAGGTGGCGTTATCTTAGCCCGGATGTTGCACCAGTGCATTTGATTTTTTCACTTGATCTCCCCTGATGTGAGTACACATGCTCACTCAAATCAAGCGATCTTTGCACGAAAATTCCGCCAACTGGCACAACGTCCGGGTTAGCAGAAAGCGCTTGTCTATTGCAGTCTACCTCTCTGCACAGGAGCTTGAACAGGTGCTTGAGGGTTTGAAATCTTGGGATGCATGCAGCCTGTGCTACTATACAACCATGACTAAACAATATTTTGCTTTCACCGCAGTTCAGGCCGTTGATCTTACCCAGCAATGGGTTGAGTCTATAGTGGTGGGCCTTAGGCTCTGTCCGTTTGCTGCACCCGAGGTGCGTCAGGACACCATTCGCTATGCAACCTCCAGTGCAGAGGACACAGAAATTGCGCTGCAGGATTTTTTACAAGAGCTGGCCCGTATTCAAGGGCAAACCGAGGAACAGCTATCTACAACGCTGCTGATTTTTACCCATACCGCGGTTGAGTTTGCCGCATTTTTGGATCTGCTTGACCTCTGTCAGGCCGCGCTGGAAAACGCGGGGCTTGATGGCATCTTTCAATTGGCCAGCTTCCATCCTCAATACTGCTTTGCCGGTGTTGCAGAAGACGATATCAGTAACTGGACCAATCGTGCCCCGTTTCCAACGATTCATATTATCCGGGAAGGGCAGATGAGCCGGGTGCTGATGCACTACAAAAACCCGGAAGAAATCCCGGAACGCAATATGGCATTGATGGAAAAGCTGGGCAGAGAGGGCCTAATTAAGTGTTTCCCGCCCCTGGCAGCGTATGCTTGATTTTATGCCATGAAAGCGCCGGATTCAGGTTTGAACTCGGCACTTTCATTCCGTATGGAAGGATAAGCAGGGGGAAATAGGCCCGTAACCTTATTGGGCGACTTTTACGCGATTTCTGCCCTGCTCTTTTGCCAGATAAAGCCCCTTGTCGGCCAAGGCGATGAGCTCATGAGGGGAGCCTTCCTTAGACGGGTTCAGGCAGGCAACACCTGCACTGATTGTTACGGTGTCAGCCGTAGTGGAGCGTTTATGCCCAATCTTCAGGCTGGCTATCGCCTTTCTGATCTTTTCCGCGATGATTGTTGCACCTTCCTGATCTGTTTCAGGCAGAATGACAGCAAATTCTTCACCACCGTAACGACAAACCATATCCTGTACTCTGTGAATACTGCCTTTAATGGTTTGGGCCACGGTGCGCAGGCAGCCATCCCCCGCCAAGTGTCCATAGCCATCATTAAATGTTTTAAAATGATCTATATCCAGCATGATCAGGGACAGGTTCCGTTTGGAGCGTTGGGCCCGACGCCATTCCATTTCAATATTGCGTTCAAACTCACCTCGGTTGTTAACCTGAGTCAGTCCATCAACGCGTGCAGAACGGGCTAATTGATCCTGTGATTGCTTTAATTGCATCAAAATTTTGATGCGTGATTGCAGCAGGGCTGGTGTTCGGTTCAGAACCAGAAAATCTGAGGCACCTGCATTGTAGGCTTCGATCTCCCTGTGATCGTCAGTATCTGTGGATACAAAGGCCACCGGTAGAGGGAAGTCTCTTTTGCTTTGGGTAACGTCCTGGCATAGTCTGAACATTTCGCTCCACTGGTGCTCTGTACAAAGCAATAGAAGATCCAGCTGGTCTTCCTGTAGTAGGTTCGTAAGCTCGGCTCGGTTTGAGGGGAGCAAGATATTAAAGTCATTCCGTAGAACAGAGATCATCGGCCAGACAGTTTCAATACTGTTCTCGTTGAAAATGGCAATGGTTTGCTGCTCTAACCGAGGGTGACTTTCCTGAGCCTGATCCTGAGAGACGATGTTCTCGCCTTCAAAAAAGGCGTTTAGGTCTTCAGGACTTGGCAGGCCAAGTGAGGTGCGTCCATCCGGTGCACAAATCACTGGGATGCGCAGATTAAACTCGCCTTCTTCCCAAGCCGTTTGCCAGTCGGCAAACTGGTTTTCATGTGACTCGGTAATATCCAGCTCAGTTGGCAGGCCGGATTTTTTCAGACATTCATATATCACAGAAACATCGGCAATATCTTTACCTTCGACCCAAAGCGCCCGGTATAGGTTGCGACGTAGTTCTATGGATTTTTCAGGATTTTTCTCTGCAGCCTCAATGATGCACAGGGTGGCAAAGCGGCTATCGCTGCGAAATTTTGGTAGCGCGACATCAATGCCAGGGGCACGGCTACGTACAACAAAAACTTCACTGGCTAATTCGGCCTGACTCTCTGCGGTCTTATTATAAATTGCAATGTCAGGGGAGTGTTCAATGAGCCGCCAGTCAACCTGATTTAACAGTCCATAGCGACCAAGTTGCTCATGCAGGGCATAGCAGAAAGGACAGTTAAGGTCAGCGTAAACGATATAAGGCGTCATAACAGTTTCCAAAAACAAAAGAACAGGCAAGTTTCACTATTCTATCATTAAAAGTATCGACAGGAACGGGTATAACTTTGAGGTATTTTTAAAAAAAAAGCAGCCAACTTGGCTACTTTATGAACAGGCGCTGAACTGATAGCCCGGGCGTTGCGCCTACGGGTACAACATCCGAGCTGGCTTTACTTAATCTGTACGCACTGCATTTTTGATTTGCTTCAAGCTGCCGTGGCGTACGTCGGTTCCACTTACCAAGTAGATCAGGTGGGCGGCCATAGAACGCGAGTGTTCGGCTATACGCTCTAGGCTACGTAATACCCAGATAACATTCATAACGCTGGAAATTGCACGTGGATCTTCCATCATGAAGGTTGCCAGGGAGCGCATGGCAGAGCGGTATTCCTGATCTACGGATTTATCCATTTTCGCAACACGGTATGCCAGCTCGGTATCGTTACGGGCAAATGCAGTCAGTACATCCTTAACCATCTCCCGGACCAGGTTACCGATATGACGGACTTCCTGATAGCCGCGTGGTGATTCGCCTTCGTCAACCAGCTCAACTGCATGACGGCAGATACGGCTTGCCTCATCGCCAATACTTTCCAGATCAGACACCGCTTTCGATACGGCAATGATCAGGCGCAGGTCACTTGCAGCAGGCTGACGGCGGGCGATGATCATTGTACATTGCTCGTCGATCATAACTTCCATTTCATTAGTCTGCTTATCGACCTTACGTGATTGCTCAGCTAGCTCGGCATCACCGCTAAGCAGTGCATCAATGCAGTCATGCACCTGACGTTCAACAATTCCGCCCATGGTAAGTAATTGGGTACGAATCTGTTCCAGCTCATCGTTGAACTGCTGCGAGATATGCGTTGAGTAGTCTTCAGTATTCAGTTCCATGATTTTAACCCCTGCCCCAATTAACCGTAACGGCCTGTAATATAATCTTCAGTCTGCTTTTTCTCCGGGTTTGTGAACAGTGTATCTGTTACCCCAAACTCAATCAGATCACCCATATACATGAAAGCAGTGTAGTCAGATACACGTGCTGCCTGTTGCATGTTGTGAGTTACGATCACAATGGTGAAGTCTTTTTTCAATTCGTGAATCAATTCTTCGATTTTCAATGTAGAGATCGGGTCCAGCGCAGAGGCCGGCTCATCCAGCAGCAGTACCTCAGGTTTCACCGCAATGGTACGTGCGATAACCAAACGCTGCTGTTGACCACCAGACATTCCCAGAGCGCTTTCGTGTAGACGATCTTTAACTTCATCCCACAGCGCGGCAGATTTGAGTGCCCACTCAACGGTTTCATCGATCACCCGTTTTTTGTTTACACCCTGAATACGCAGGCCATAGGCAACATTTTCGTAAATTGATTTCGGGAATGGGTTGGGCTTCTGAAATACCATACCCACACGACGTCGCAGTTCTGCAATATCAACGCTACGGTCGTAGATGTTGCTATCGTCCAGCAGGATTTGGCCTTGGATATTGCAATCATCAACCAAGTCGTTCATGCGATTAAAGCAGCGTAATAGCGTTGATTTACCGCAGCCGGAAGGGCCGATAAATGCCGTTACACGGTTTTTTGGAATGAGCATGTCAATGCCGTGTAGGGCTTCGTTATCACCATAGCTCAGGCGCAGATCTTTAACTTCCAGCGCCAGGGTTTCATCTGCCAGATTGAGCATGCGGCCGTCGCGCTGCATGGACGAGATATCAATTGCGTGTGTTTTAGCTTCGCTAGTCATTTTAGCAACCTTTAAAATTCTGTTCGTTGTCCGTTGGTTTCAATTACATTTCAAGCGCTTTGTATTTTTCACGTAGGTGGTTTCGAATCTGGATGGCTGACAAGTTCAGCATCGCGATTACCGCCACTAACAAAAACGCTGTTGCGTATACCAGCGGACGAGCCGCTTCAACGTTCGGGCTTTGGAAGCCCACATCATAGATGTGGAAGCCCAGATGCATAAATTTCTGGTCCAGGTGCAGAAACGGATAGTTACCATCCAGCGGTAGACTTGGGGCCAGTTTTACTACGCCAACCAGCATGAGAGGTGCCACCTCACCTGCTGCGCGGGCAATCGCCAGAATAACACCGGTCATAATGGCCGGGCTGGCCATAGGGATGACGATTTTCATCAGGGTCTCGAACTTGGTCGCACCCAGTGCCAGAGAGCCTTCACGTACCGCGCGTGGGATACGGGTCAGGCCTTCTTCAGTGGCTACGATCACAACCGGTACAGTCAGAAGTGCCAGGGTAATCGAGGCCCAAAGCAGACCGGGGGTACCGAAGGTCGGTGCCGGCTTCGCCTCTGCGAAGAAGGCATCATCTATGTGGCCACCCAGGAAGTACACGAAGAAACCCAAACCAAAGACACCGTATACGATGGAGGGTACACCGGCCAGGTTATTCACGGCGATACGAATAACACGGGTAATAAAGCCCTGCTTTGCATACTCACGCAGGTAAACCGCTGCAACGACACCAAATGGCGTTACCATGACCGACATGATGATAACCATCAGGACAGTACCGTAGATCGCCGGGAAAATGCCGCCTTCAGTATTTGCTTCACGTGGGTCGTCGCTGAGGAACTCCCAAAGTTTGGCAATGTAATGGTTGATTTTACCAGCGACACCCATGTCGTTTGGCAGGAACGCGCGCACAATATGAGCCACTTTGAACTCAACAATTTTACCGTTGGCGATTTCTGCCGTGATACTGTCACGGTTTACGGCGTTATACAGATCCAGCAGCTCACCCTGCAGCCCTTCATACTCTGCATTCAGCTCGGCGCGACGGGCATCGATTTCTGCGTATTTGGCAGTATCCGTTACTTCTTTCAACTGCAGAGAGCGCTCTTTAAGACGCAGACGCTCCAGTTCGTGGTTGATAGAGCCTATCTGACCTTTTTCAATATCTTTGATCTGGTCATGGATCATCTCCGCACGTGCAATACGGTTCTGGAACTCAGTCCATAGTGCTTCGTATTCTGCAGATTTAGCGTAGCCATCGTGAGAGGCAACTTCCTTGCCTGACTCTTTAATGCTACGCAGATAGCCATAGAAGTTACCCCACTCACGACGCTCTGCCGCGAAAAGCATTGCCGGCTTGGAAGATGCTTCAATAAAGTCATCCAGAATCCAGACGAAGTCTGTGCCGCCGTGGTCACGGTTACCAATTTTCATCAGTACACGGTCCATCGTTTCCATATCGGCAGGAACGTTGACACCGCTATCACGCAGTTGCTGTGCGCTAACTTCTTCAACCTGAACACGTTCACCGATCATACGAATCGAGTTGTCGTTCTCTTTGTATTCAACCTGTACAACGTCAGATGGCCAAAAGTGACCCAGACCGCGGACAGCGATCAGGCTCAACAAGCCAATAACCATAATCATACAAATCGCTACGGCGCCGGCATTTAGCCATACCCAAGGTGCGCCGGATTTTGTCCATTCAGTAAATGACTGTCGCATTTAATTAATCCTCAATACGCACGATTACAGAGAGCCATACTTCTTGCGCAGGCGTTGTCTTACCAACTCAGCCAGCGTATTTACCATAAAGGTAAACAAGAAGAGCACAAAGGCTGCCAGGAACAGAATACGATAGTGGGTACTGCCCACTTCCGACTCAGGCATCTCAACCGCAATATTTGCTGCCAGGGTACGCATACCCTCAAAGATATTCACATCCATGATTGGTGTATTACCTGTTGCCATCAGTACGATCATGGTTTCACCCACTGCACGACCCATACCGATCATGACAGCGGAGAAAATACCCGGGCTTGCAGTTGGCATGACAACACGCACCAGTGTCTGCCACGGTGTTGCACCCAGGGCCAGTGAACCGTAGGAGAGGTGTTTCGGTACCGCGAAGATCGCATCCTCTGTGATCGAGAAGATTGTCGGGATAACCGCAAAGCCCATTGCGATACCAACAACCAGAGCGTTACGCTGATCGTAAGGAATACCCAATTCATTGCTTACCCAGTAGCGCATTTCCGTACCGAACAATACCTGTTCAAGGCCAGGTGCTATCCAGAAGCTGAACATGGTTGCAATAATGACAACGGGCACCAGCAGGGCCGCATCCCACCCTTCAGGAATCAGGAAGCGAATAGATTTAGGCGCACAGGCCCAGGCATAGGCAAAGGCGATAATGGCGACCGGAAGCACCAGCAAAGTGACGAAAATACCTGCCAGGTTGACCTCCATAAAGGGTGCCAGCCACAAGCCAGCCAGGAAACCCAGGATGACAGTCGGCAGTGCTTCCATCAATTCGATGAAAGGTTTTACCTTGCGTCGCATCGCCGGAACCATGAAATAAGCAGTGTAAATCGCGCCGCAGATTGCTAACGGAGTACCCAACAGCATGGCGTAGAATGCGGCTTTCAACGTACCAAACGCCAGAGGCATAAGGCTGTATTTAGGCTCAAAATCGTTGGTTGATGCAGAAGATTGCCAAGTAAACTCAGGCTCCTGATAGCCTTCATACCAGACCTTCTCCCACAACGAACTCCAGGATATTTCCGGGTGCTCATTGTGAATAGCCCACAAAGTGAGCTCACCGTTCTGTTCAACCAATAGAGCATTAGAGCGTGGCGCCAGAGCAATCATATCAACATTGCCTTGGGCAACGGCTGCATTCAGAGAGTTGCGCTCTGCCGTTGTGCTGTAGAAAGACAGCTCGCCCGTCTCTGTGATTGCGGCAAAACCTTTACGGCGGTGCTCAATGGATATGCCTGAAACCGGTGTGTTCCCGCTTTCGAAGCTGCGAATGTTGGTCATCAGCCATTCGTTGTCTTCGTTGCGCACCAGGAACCATTGTGAGGTTTGACCCTGGTCATCGGAAATCAGTAGGGAGTTGCCACCTAGCAAGAATTCAAACGATGTGATTTTGCCAGGGGTCGCATCGATCAACTGAGTAACCTTAGGACCACCCTCAGCGTTCATGTCCACCACGCCCAGCTTGCTGTTTTCGCCAGAGATCAGTAGCCAACGACGATCAGGCATCAGCAGAACTTTGTTAGCCATGATGTTCATATCCGGCATAGCAAACTGCTCAGTATCCGCCATCACTGCTTCGGTGATCAGGTTTTCGGTCAGGGACACCTGGACTGCGTTGAGCTTAGAGTGCTGCCCGCCCACCAGCGTCCAGGCATCTTCTTCACCATTCAGAGCCAGTACTTCCAGAGGACCTTCACTGACCTGAATTGTCTCAGCTCCCAAAGGGTATTCAATGACAGGGGTGATAACGCGCACGCCGTCCGGATAAGTGGACTTATACTTGTGCCGGAACACCTGTGCTTGGCCGTTACTGTAACCCAGGGCAAGTATGCCACTGTATTCAGAGGCCAAAGCAAAGCTGGTTACTGTAACACCTTCAGGGAGCGACACGCTCTCTTCTTTTAACACATCCCCGTTGCGCGTGTTAAAAAATGAGAAAGAGCCTGTATCAGTCACACGTAGACCGATCTCGGCCTGCTCTTCCATTGTCAGGTATAAGGTTTTACCTTCGCCTGGCGCGGTATAGGGCGCGACAGTCTGCTCATTTTCTTGCCAGCGTTCAATTTTCGCTGACTCAAATAAAGGGGCTACCTCATAAAGCAGGTAAAAGAAGATCAACAGAATAGCGACAATGACACTGATGCCGCCAAAGGCGATACCGACGGTTGCTAACTTGTCCTTCAGCGCCCGGATACTCCGGTGGCGTTTAGCCGCGGGGGTATCGAAATCCAGTTCGCTGGAAGCTGTGTTATCTGTACTCATGGCACAAGGGTCCTGAGGTTAAAAAATTTACGGCGCGTACAATATTAAAAGTTTATTACATAAACATTACAGAAAGGTGTAAAAGGTGTAATAAAACAAAAAGGGAGCAATTTAGCCCCCCTTTCGTTGCAGTGATTGGCTTGGGGCCTATTACATTCCCAGGGCAGCCATCTGCTTCTTAACAACCGCTGCAGGCAGTGGAATGTAGCCATCTTTAACAACGACTTCCTGACCTACTTTAGACATCACCATCTTCAGAAACTCTGTTTCCAGCGGTGTCAGAGGGTGGCCAGGCTTCTTGTTTACGTATACATACAAAGAGCGCGCCAGTGGGTATGTGCCGTTAAGCGCATTTTCCGGTGTTGCATCAACGAATGCAGTGCCTTCTTTCTTGGTTAGAGGCAGTGCACGTACGGAAGCAGTCTTGTAGCCAATACCTGAGTAACCGATAGCGTTCAGGGATGTAGAGACAGACTGTACTACAGATGCTGAGCCAGGCTGCTCGTTAACGTTGTTCTTGAAGTCGCCTTTACACAGGGCTTTCTTCTTGAAGTAACCGTAAGTACCTGATACTGAGTTACGACCGAACAGCTGTACGCTCTTGTCAGCCAGGGCACCTGTTACACCAGCATCACCCCATTTAGTGATGTCTGCAGCGCCGCCACACTTACGAGTAGAAGAGAAGATCGCATCAACTTGGGCAATTGTCAGGCCTTCAATCGGATTGTCTTTATGTGCGAAAACAGCCAAGGCATCGATCGCAACCGCAACCGGTGTTGGCTTGTAACCGAATTTTTTCTCGAATGCTTCCAGCTCTTTATCTTTCATTTTGCGAGACATAGGGCCAATATTAGATGTGCCTTCAGTCAAAGCAGGTGGCGCAGTAGAAGAACCTGCAGCCTGAATTTGGATGTTAACATTTGGATAGTTACGCTTGAATTCTTCTGCCCAAAGCGTCATAAGGTTGGCCAAAGTGTCTGAGCCAACAGAAGACAGGTTGCCAGATACGCCAGAAGCTTTAGTGTATACAGGCAGGTTCTTGTCCAGAAGGTCAGATGCATTTGCAGCTACACACGCTGCAGAAATTGCAACAGCAGCAAACAGCTTTTTCATTGGTTTCATGTAAAGCTCCAGAGAGTTTTATTAAGTAATGTAAGTTAATATGCGGAGCACTATAGGCGGGTTTAATGACAGAAATGTGACAGCGTTTCACATTTTTGCTTTTTTTAGCGGTTTTTAGAATTTTCTTTGCGCTATTCCTTTGCTGGTTTACCCTGCCATAAACAACAACGATGCCTACTTAAGGTAATGACAGATAATGAATTCTGAGAATAAAAACAGTCCCTGCCCTGAAGGTGAACTGAGCCTTCTTATCCCTGCAAACAATGATGCGGTCAATATGTTCGGTGACGTCTATGGTGGCTGGGTTTCAGCCAAAATCGTCCAGGCCTCTGAAATTTATTCAGCTAAACTATCCCAGGGTCGTGTCTCTACTGTATCGATTGGTCAGACGGCTTTTATGTCCCCTGTGCGCGAGGGAACAGTGATGTCTTTCTATACCCGGATTCTGGAAAGAGGCCGCAGCTCATTACGCATACATGTAGAGGCCTGGGGGTGTAGCCCGGACGGTACAGAGCTGTATAAAGTGACAGAAACAGACTGTGTACAGGTCGCGATCGATGGTCATGGCCATATACGTGATATTGCCGCGTTTGAATAAGCGGGCTTACGAACGTTTATAGTGGCTTGCTGTAGCCCAGCCCATCGGTATGCCATATGGATACCGATAGGGCAGGGCTGTTTCAGCGCCATAGTGTCTTGATACGTAGTGTCTTGATAAGTAATGCCTGGATAGTTGTGCCGTTAAATGGGGTGTAAGTTCGCAAAGCCTACAACCAGCCACTTGGGCCCTTCATAATCGAAGTTAACCTGCACCCGGGCTTTAGCACCGGAGCCTTCAAAATTGAGTACCGTGCCTTCGCCGAATTTACTGTGCATGACCCGTGCGCCAAGCGCCAGATTGGTTTCGGGCACCTCGCTGTGACTCAACGCGCTGTTACCGAACAGGCTGCTGCCCTGATCTTCATTGTGGCGACGGGTTACCGGGCGGCTCACGCTGGCATTGAGGCGCACCTCCTCCAGCAGTTCAGAAGGGATTTCACTGATAAATCGGGAAGGTCGATTGTAGGTATCCTGACCATGTAAACGACGGGACTCTGCATAGGTAATGAACAACTTCTGCATGGCACGGGTAATACCCACATAGCAGAGGCGGCGCTCTTCTTCGAGACGGCCTGGTTCTTCAAGTGACATTTTATGCGGGAATAGACCTTCCTCAACACCGGCGAGAAATACGTGCGGGAATTCCAGTCCTTTTGCCGAGTGCAGCGTCATGAGCTGGACGCTGTCCTGATATTCGTCGGCCTGGGCATCTCCGGCATCCAGTGCAGCCTGATCGAGAAAGGCTGCCAGTGGCGAGCTGAATTCCTCATCGAGAAACTCATCCCACTGGCTGTTAAACTGCTTCGCCGCTGTGACCAATTCCTCAAGGTTTTCAATTCGGGATTGGGCTTTTTCACCTTTTTCTTTTTTGTGATGCTCAATCAGGCCTGAGCGTTGGACGACATGTTCGGTTTGTTCGTGTAATAGCGTGCCTTCTGTCTCTTGTGCCATTTGATTAATCAGATCGAGGAAGGCCTGCAGTGCATTAGTGGCACGGGCCGGGAGCTTCTTCAGCTCGACGATTTCATTGGCCGCACGCCACATGGAGATGCCCTGGCTACGGGCATGTTCTCGAATAATTTCGATAGTACGGGTGCCAATACCTCGTGTCGGGACATTGATAACCCGCTCCATAGAGGTGTCATCATCCCGGTTACTGATCAACCGCAGGTAAGACAGGGCGTTTTTAATCTCCAGGCGTTCATAGAAGCGTTGACCACCATATATCCGGTAGGGTACGCCGCTGCGAATCAGGGCTTCTTCAAGCACACGTGACTGGGCGTTGGAGCGGTAGAGAATGGCACATTCTTTACGTAGGTTGCCCGCTTGGCTCCATTTACTGATCTGATCCACAATAAAGCGGGCTTCATCCTGTTCATTAAACGCGGCATATAAGGAAATGGGCTCACCTTCTCCCGATTCAGTATGCAGTTCCTTACCCAAGCGCCCCTGATTATTGCGAATGACTTCGTTAGCCGCCCGTAGGATGGTCTCTGTCGAACGGTAATTTTGCTCCAGTTTGATGGTTTCGACGCCGGGGAAGTGTTGGGCCAGGTTTTGAATGTTCTCAATCTTGGCACCGCGCCAACCGTAGATAGACTGATCATCATCACCCACGGCCATCAACTTTTGCTGCCCACCGCAGAGTAGCTGCAGCCAGCCGTATTGGATCGTATTGGTGTCCTGAAACTCATCAACCAGAATGTAGCGGAAACGCTCCTGATAGTGTGTGAGCAGCGCCGGGTTTTTATCGCGTAGCAGTTCCAACGAACGCAGTAGCAGCTCGCCAAAGTCGACCATGCCGCCACGCTCGCAGGCTTGCTCATAGGCTTCATAGACGGCCAGCATCTGGCGGTCATTCAAGTCGTGACGTGGTTCGATGTGTCTGGCGCGTAGGCCGTTGTCTTTCTGATCATTGATATACCACTGGAATTGACGTGGCGGCCAGCGTTTATCATCCAGCCCCATTTCTCTCACTAGGCGTTTTATCAGGCGCAGCTGATCATCACTGTCCATTATCTGGAAATTTTCTTGTAGGCCTGCATCCTGCCAGTGGGCGCGGAGCAAACGATGAGCCAAACCATGGAAGGTACCCACCCACATCCCTTGAGGGTTGATGCCAAGCAGCTCCTCAATGCGCCCGCGCATCTCTTTGGCGGCCTTATTGGTAAATGTAACCGCCATGATTGAATAGGGCGAGATCCCTTCAGTCTGAATAAGCCAAGCTATGCGATGTACCAGCACCCGGGTTTTCCCGGAACCGGCACCGGCTAACACCAGCAAGTTTTTTACCGGTGCAGTTACCGCGCTACGTTGAGCATCGTTCAGGGGGTCGATAATGTGGGTTACGTCCATCGTTACATCATTCACTGTATAAATAATCAGTGGGTGATTATAGCGAGAGTTTGCCAACTGGCACAACGTCTGGGTTAAGGCAAAACTGCTGGATATTTCCGGCGGTATAAAAGCACCTGCTTTAATTCATCCGGGTCTTTTAGCTTCTGTGTGCTGTTATCATCCAGCCAGGGAAGCAGGCGCGAGAGCCAGAAACGCATGGCTGCAGTACAGGTCAATATTGGCCAGGCGGCATACTCATCTTGGGTGAAAGGGCGCACTGCGGCATAGGCTTCTAGTAGTGCTTGCTCCCGGCTTGAGTCGATGGAGCCATCAGGGTTGCAACACCAGTCATTGGCAACGATAGCCAGATCGTAAAGCATAAAACCGCTGGCGGCGTTATACAGGTCCAGAACAGCGCTTACTTCCGTGCCTTGAAACAGAACATTGTCGTGGAACAGGTCGCCGTGGATCGTTCCTGTTCTGATATTTCCGGGCTGTCCCCGCAGTTGATCAAAACGCTGAACTTCTTCACCCATGATCCTTGCATCCGCTTCTGGCAGTTTATGGGCGATCAGCTCACCCTCGCGTCGCCACCAGAATACGCCGCGATGTGCCTGACGTTGCAGATAGAAGTCTTCAGCGGCGACATGGAAATTGCCCAGCACTTTACCAATGGAGGCACAGTGTTCTGCCGTCAACTCTTGCTGGGTAACGTGTTCCCCATAGAGGCGTGGCTGTATAGCTGCAGGACGGTTTTTAACTTTTTTGAGGCCGATACCATGACGATCCTGTAGCGCAAAGGGTACGGGAATCTGCCGGTCTGAGAGCCATTGGTTCAACTCTATAAAATAAGGAAGCTCTTCATATGTAAGCTCTTCAAAGAGAGTAAGTACATACTCCGAATTGCGACCTTCCCGATTCACAGTGACAAAATAGTTGGTATTTTCAATCCCACCTTCAATGCCCTGATAGTCAGAGAGCTGCCCCAGCTCATAGTCCATCAGCAATAATTCAATATCGCTTGCGTTGAGTTCAGTATATACCGCCAAAAGTCATACCCGCTTATATGCTTGGTAAGGGGAAGTGTGAATACGTCCTGCGCCCACGCTGCAAACTATGCAGCCGGCAGGGCTTGTTCACGCCATTCAGGTTACCAGCGAAACAGAACCCATTTAGGGATTAATAACTGGGATTCAGCATGACGGATAAACTCACCTTCACCCGGGGCCGGTACCAGATAATATGCTTTACCCTTTTTCGGTACGACTTTGATCTCTTTTAATTGACCATTAACCCGGTACTCGTAATAGGTTTTGTTATCTTCATGGAAGATGGTGATCTGTGGCTCGTTCTCATCCATTAGCGGCGGAACTTCTGCCTGTGCCAAGGGTGCGCTGAGTAGAAGCGCAGCTAAGAGTAACTTTTTCATCTCAATTTCCTATTGTCGGTTTTTGCGGTGGCGCTTATCGACTATGATCTGTCTTTTAACAAGTAATCAACCCGGATATACCTGATGAGCGAACAGCGCCAAGCCTCCCTATCTCCCCTCATTCTAGTCGACGGCTCCTCTTATTTATACCGTGCATTTTTTGCTTCACAGCAAGCGGACCTCAGAAATTCGGCGGGAATTCCGACCGGCGCGATTCGTGTGGTGACATCAATGCTGAAAAGCTTGATCAAACAATACCCGGAAAGCCCGATTGCCGTGATCTTTGATGCCAAGGGTAAAACCTTTCGCGATGATATCTACAGCGAGTATAAAGCACAGCGCCCACCGATGCCGGATGATCTGCGTAGCCAGGTGGAGCCGATTCATAACATCATTAAAGCGCTGGGGTTGCCGCTTATCATTGAAGAAGGTGTAGAGGCTGATGATGTGATCGGTACGATGGCGCGTGAAGCGAGCGCCAAGGGTATCGCCACGCTGATTTCTACGGGCGATAAGGATATGGCTCAGCTGGTGGATGAGCATGTCACCCTGATTAACACCATGACCGATACGGTGATGGATATCCAGGGGGTTAAAGATAAATTTGGCATTCCTCCCGAGTTGATCATCGATTATCTGGCGTTGATGGGCGATAAGGTTGATAACATTCCGGGCGTGCCGGGGGTGGGTGAGAAAACGGCCCTGGCCTTGTTACAAGGCATTGGTGGCTTAAAGGATCTGTATGCGAATCTGGACAAGATAGCAGCCTTGGGTTTTCGCGGTTCGAAAACCATGGCGAAAAAACTTGAAGAGAATCGTGCTGAAGCGGATCTTTCCTATCTATTAGCGACCATTAAAACCGATGTAAAGTTGCATGAGTCGGTAGAAGACTTTGTTAAACCTGAACCGGTAAAAGCGCAGCTCTTGGCGCTGTTTAAAGAGTTTGAATTCCGGGCTTGGGTTAAAGAGCTGGAATCGGGTGAGAGTGGGGCGTCTGAGCCGGGCAATGATGACAAACCGGGCTTGCCGGAAGCCCCGACCGATGTTGTCTATGAAACGGTGCTGGATGAAGCGGTCCTGGATCAGTGGCTGGAAAAGTTATCCACAGCTGAGCTGTTTGCGTTTGATACGGAAACCACAAGCCTGAACTCTATGGAAGCTGAACTGGTTGGGGTATCGTTTGCGGTAGAGCCGGGTAAAGCAGCTTACGTGCCCGTTGCCCATGACTATATGGGCGCACCGCAGCAGATCAGCCGAGATGTATTGCTGAACAAGCTGAAACCTGTGCTTGAGAGTGGCCAATATAAAAAAGTCGGCCAGCATCTCAAGTACGACATGAATGTATTGGCGCGCTATGGCATCGAGCTGGCCGGTATTGAATTCGATACCATGTTGGAGTCTTACGTCCTTAATTCCACCGCGACTCGGCATGATATGGACAGCCTGGCCGACCACTATCTGGGCCAGAAAACGATCAAGTTTGCAGACATTGCCGGGAAAGGTAAAAAGCAACTCACGTTCAATCAAATCGAGCTGGAACAGGCTGCGCCTTATGCTGCGGAGGATGCCGATATTACGCTGCGTCTGCATCTGGCGCTCAATACGCAGTTGGCGCAAGATAAAACCCTGTTGTCAGTATTTAATGACATAGAGAAGCCGTTGCTCCCGGTATTGTCGCGCATCGAGCGTAATGGAGCGCTGGTGGATGCGTCTATATTGGGCGAGCAGAGCATTGAACTGGCCGGGCGAATGGTGGAACTTGAACGTCAGGCTTATGATATTGCGGGGAAAGAATTCAACTTGGGTTCGCCAAAACAACTGCAGCAGATTCTGTTTGAAGAACAAAATATTCCGGTGATTAAGAAAACGCCGAAAGGTGCACCATCCACTGCGGAAGAAGTCCTACAGGAATTGGCGCTGGATTACCCATTACCGAAGTTGATTCTTGAGCACCGTAGCCTGAGCAAGCTCAAATCCACCTATACCGATAAACTGCCGCTGATGATCAACCCGGCCACCGGGCGTATTCATACCTCTTATCACCAAGCGGTGACGGCAACGGGGCGTTTATCTTCTACCGATCCGAATCTGCAAAATATCCCGGTCAGGACTCAGGAGGGGCGCCGTATACGCCATGCATTTATAGCACCTGCGGGGTATAAAATTGTTGCCGCAGACTACTCTCAGATTGAATTGCGTATTATGGCGCACCTGTCACAGGATCAAGGGTTGCTGGATGCCTTTTCCAAGGGTGCAGATATTCACCGGGCGACCGCTGCAGAAGTATTTAAAGCAGAGCTGAATCAGGTGAGTGATGATCAGCGGCGTAGCGCCAAAGCAATCAACTTCGGCTTAATCTATGGCATGTCCGCGTTTGGTCTGGCGAAGCAATTGGGGATTGCACGGAAGGATGCAGCCCAATATATAGAACACTATTTTGAAACCTATCCGGGTGTACAACGCTATATGGATGATGTCCGTAGCAATGCCCGGGAACAGGGTTATGTTGAAACCCTGTTCGGGCGGCGCCTGTACCTGCCCGAGATCAAAGCCAGTAATGCGATGCGTCGTCAGGCAGCAGAGCGCACCGCGATCAACGCCCCGATGCAGGGCACAGCTGCCGATATTATCAAACGGGCAATGGTGGCGGTTGATAACTGGCTTGCAGAATCTGATTATGATGTGCGCATGATTATGCAAGTGCATGATGAACTGGTGTTTGAAGTACGGGAGGATCAGGTCGAAAGCTTTGTCGCAGCGGTAAAAGGTAAAATGGCCGCCGCTGCCGACCTGGATGTGCCTCTGTTAGTGGAAGCAGGAATTGGTGACAATTGGGAGCAGGCGCACTAGGAACTGTTACAGTTAAAAACAGCATAAAAACCGAACGCTTTTTGTGCTGTTGTGGAACTTTCTCGATCTGGTCGGGTCAGTGTACATAAGATCTGACTTTTTCATTCATTTGGCTATGCTAATGGCGCTTTGCAGTAAGCCCTGAGGAACTACTCTTCCCCTACCAAATTTCCAGGGCTTTCTTTTTCCGATAACTATAACCCGGCTATCTGATGTTTTGCTCCCGTTTTAGCTGAGCTTTCGCATAGGTAATAAGTTTCTATTATTTGTCATAGGTCAATACTCCTTGCTTGTACAAAGATTAACCTGAAGTTGCTTAGAGGAGGTAAATCTACTGCACGTAGTCTTACTTAGGTTGAGGGTAGATTACAACCTGAGGCAATAAATAGCTTGGTATGAACCAGGAAGTAAACACCCTTTCAGATGGAGGAGCAATGATGAATATAATTTCTAAACCTGTTGTTTTGGTATCTTTTATTGCTCTTTCAGCTTGCGGCCAGGCGCAGGGGCCGGATGTACAAGAGGGTGAATGGGAGGTGACATACACCACCAAAATGCCTGGGATGACCATGCCTGCGGCAACGGTCAGGCAATGCCTGACTAAGGAAATGTTGATTCCCCAACAGCAGGAGCAGCCAGCAGATTGTGAAGTGCCGAAAATCACCGTAGATGGCGATACCGTGTCTTGGGAAATAAACTGTGCATCCAGTAAAGGGTCGGGCAGTGTGACCTATCAGGGTGATCAGATGTCAGGCACCATAAAAGTGAATGTGAATTCAGGCGGAATGGCGTTTGAGATGGAAAGTGAAATCACCGGAAAGCGCATCGGTGATTGTCCGTTGTAACTGCGTACCGCAAAATTTCCATATAAGGCAAGGCACCCTATAGCGGTGCCTTGCCTTTTGCATGACGACTCTTTTTGCCCAAGTGCTTTAATCGGGCTGTTTAATACGTACGTTTCGTATTTCCAAGACTACAGCAGCAGTGATGAGCACGCTCAAAGCAGGTGGTCTTTGCGCGAAACTTTCGCCAAAGGTGCAACATCCGGGTTAACTGTCGGCCTCTGTTTCTTCCGGGGTCAGCCAGAGATCCAGGCGATTGCGCAATTGGTCAATCCCCTGCTTTTTCAGAGCTGAGAAGGTTTGTACGGTGACCAGATCTCCCAGTACGGCTTCTAGTTCTTTACGAAGTTGCAGCATGGTAGATTGAGCCGGTCCTTTTTTCAATTTGTCGGCTTTGGTCAGTAAAATGTGCAGAGGCATTTGTGAACTCTGGCACCACTCGACCATCATCCGATCAAATTCCTTCATTGGATGACGAATATCCATCACTAAAACGACACCCTGAAGGCATTGGCGCTTTTCCAGATATTCACCCAGGTGTTTCTGCCAGTGTACCTTCATCTCAACCGGGACTTTGGCATAGCCGTATCCGGGCAGGTCGACTAAGCGAATGCCATCGTGACTCAGATCAAAAAAATTAATGAGCTGGGTCCGGCCAGGGGTTTTTGATGTCCGGGCGAGTTTACCGTTGTTCGTCAGCGTGTTTATTGCACTGGATTTCCCTGCATTTGAGCGACCAGCGAACGCAACTTCAGCACCAATATCTTCCGGACATTGATGCAGTTTTGCCGCGCTTGTATTAAACCGGGCTGAGTTATAGTGAACAATTCTTTGATCTGAAGACATATTTTTGGGTCGCTTTTAGGTAAATCACTACTAAAGGAACAGAGATTGTCGTTCCAGTTTGTATGGATATTAGTTTATAATTATAACAATTTTACCTGTGTTAAAGCTTTGGCTCTAGTGCGCAGGGAAGTGGGGATAAGATCGGTCACCGCAAAATGATTGTATAATCATGCATCTGGCCGGCTAAAAAATTTTAATAGCAAGAGTCTGGGTTCATCAATGAATAAATTACTGATTAGCTTGCTGGTGACCATTGGAATCACCGGTGTCGCTCACGCAGCAGGTGATGCTGCTGCAGGAAAAGGCAAAACTGGCGTATGTGCTGCTTGTCATGCTGTTGATGGTAATAGCGCGATCGCTAACTTCCCTAAGCTGGCAGGCCAGAATGAAGCCTACCTGATCAAGCAAATGGGCGAAATTAAGTCAGGTAAGCGTACGGTTCCTGAAATGACGGGTCTGCTGGATGCCATGAGCGAGCAGGATATTGCTGATATCGCGGCTTACTTTTCGCAGCAAAATGGCACGGTTGGCCATGCAGCAAAAGATCTGGTTGAACAGGGTCAAAAAATCTATCGTGGCGGTATTGCATCTAAGGGTGTGGCGGCATGTACTGCATGTCATTCACCTGTAGGTGGCGGTAATCCGCAGGCGGGCTTCCCTGCCATTGGTGGTCAACACGCCGCATATACGGAAAAACAACTACAGGATTTCCGTTCTAGTGCGCGTAATAATGATCCTCAGCAGATGATGCAGGACATCGCTGCTAAGCTGAATGATGCTGAAATGAAAGCAGTATCAAGTTACATACAGGGGCTGAGCAAGTAAATTCAGCGCCGGTTCAAAAAAGGCAGCGTAGGCTGCCTTTTTTGTGTCTGGCAGGAGCTTGCAGTTTGTTTTATTGTCAACACCCAGTCGTGTTTTTATTGTGTTCGGAGCTATGGATGATGAAAAAGTTTGGATTGATGCTGGCGGCAGCACTGCTACTGCCGTTTATGGTGCAGGCGGAAGATTATAAAGAAGGCGTTCATTACATGCAGGTGGCACCAGGGCCGGCCAGCAATAAAGGAACGATCGAAGTTCTGGAAATGTTTGGTTACTCCTGCCCGCATTGCAATAGCTTTGAGCCTTTAATTAAACGTTGGGATAGCAATAAGGCCGAAGATGTGAGTTTTGCACGTGTCCCGGCAGCCTGGAGCCCAAGTTGGGAGCAGATGGCGCGTGCTTATTATGCATCGGAAGTGCTGAATACCCTGGATAAAACCCATGAGGCAACCTTTCAAGCGCTTCATGTGGAACGCCGTCGTATCAGGAATGCTGAAGAATTTGCTGATTTTTATCAGAATCTGGGGGTAGAGCCTGAAAAATTCAAAAATGCCTTTAAATCGTTTGCTGTGGAGACAAAACTGCGGCAAGGCAAACAAAAAATGCAGAAGTATCAAATCACCGGCGTTCCCGCGATGGTTGTAAATGGGAAGTACCAAGTAACGGCTGCAATGGCTGGAGGTCATCAGCAGATGTTGAAGGTTGTTGACTATCTCGTCGAAAAGGAACGAAGTGGCGGGCAGTAATCGATTGTAATCGTCAAAAGCGCTCTTAATGGAGCGTTTTTTGTTTTGCTGTTGTGTTCAAGGTTAGCCCGGACATTGCGCCAGTTGGCGGAATATCCCTGTACAAGAACACTCAGTTGAAAAAAATCAAATGCACGGGTGCAGCATCTGAGCTAGTGTGAACATCCGAGTTGGATTACCATTATCTTGTGGATCTTTTTTGATTAGCCTCAGGAGCTTTGCGTGTCAGACGGAAGCATAGATTGGAAGAATAAATACCGGGTATTGTCTCAGGAGTTTGAAACATTTGAGCGCCGTAGCCTGGATACTGAGCAGCAACTGCGTCATCTGGTTGAGCATCTGTCATTAGCGCTTGAAGGTGAAAGCCCTGAGTTGGATGCCGAGCTTGCTTCCTTGAGGCCTTTGCTTCAAGGGCGGTGTTCTGAGCACCTAAGTTTCCTTAAAAAAATTAGCTGCAGTATTGAGATACAGGCCAGAAATCTTGATGACAGGCGGGTTAAGTATGCCAAGGAAACAGCTTCTGCTTTGTTGAAGTGGATACGTATGCTACGTACCCAGGTTCAGAACAGCGGCTTTCAGAACTCACTGGATTCACTGGAACGTCGTAGTAATGATGTTGAAGAAAAAAATCACGGTGTTCCTACCCTGCTGCGGGAATTGATTGAACTGCAAAGCCATATTGACACCGACATTGAAACAGAAGCAGCGTTGCCTGATGGTGATTTCTCTCTGGATGCGGCAGCTTCGAACGCTTCGCTTGAAGGTAAAGTTGATATTCTGCTGAAAAAGATCGGCGCAGAACTGCTTGAACTGATTAGTGGTTTATATGTTCCCAAAGCAGAAAGTCCAAAGGCCAGAGAGTTGGTTAAACGCATTGAGCAAGGCTGCGACCTTCCGCATTTACCGGAAATCTTACACCAGGTGGTCAAGCTTGTGATTAAATCGACCAGTAATGCCAGTGAAGATTTTGAGAATTACTTGTTAGAGCTGAGCTCTCGTCTGGCTGAGGTGCAAACCTTTGTGGTCGATAGTCGTCAGCAGCAGGAGGTAGGTCAGAATCAACGTGACTTGGATCTGCAAGTACGCCGAAATGTTAAAGCGTTACATCAGGTGGTAAAAAATGCTCATGATATTGGCGATTTGAAAAAAGCGGTATCTTTGCAGTTGTCCGGTCTTGTTAAAGCGATGGATAGCTTCAAGAAGAAAGAGGCCGAGCGTGAGCAGCGTTTGCAGGGGCGTTATGAGGATCTGATTGAAAAGGTCAGGCAGATGGAGACAGAAACTCGCCAGGTTAAAGCTCATATTGACGAAGAGCGGCTCCGGGCACGCACAGACCCTCTGACGGGGTTGCCGAATAGGGCCGCCTATGATGAGCAGGCTGCCCAGGAATACGCGCGTTGGTCCCGTTATAAGTCTGTATTCTCTATCGTTGTGGCGGATCTCGACTTCTTTAAGGAGGTGAACGACACTTACGGGCATTTAGCCGGCGATAAAGTGCTTAGGCTGGTGGCCAAGGTGATTACCGGAAACATCCGTACTACCGATTTCGTTGCACGTTACGGTGGGGAAGAGTTTGTCATGCTGTTGCCCTCTACCGCTGCTGATGAAGCATTGCGTGCTATGGATAAAGTGCGCAAATCCCTTGCAGATAGTCCGTTTAATTTCCATGGTAAGCCGGTGAGTATTACAATGTCGTTTGGCGTGACGGAGATTAAAAAAGGTGACTTTCTGGATGATGCTTTTGCGCGTGCGGATGCGGCACTCTATCAGGCCAAGGAAGATGGGCGGAATCTCGTGCGAATAAAGTAACTTTCGTGGATTTCGATTTATAACATGTCTAACAGGGTCCCTCTGCAGTGAAACGTCTTTCACGCATCTTGAAAATAGCTCAGGTCTTTGCGCTGTATCGCCTCGATACACTATTTCTCAATCTTTCCTTGCCTTGGTATGTAAGGCTATTGTTCTGGCTGATGCTCTGGCGCTACCTGATACCTGCTCGCCAACCGGAAGCTGTGCGGGTGCGATTGGCGCTTGAGGCATTAGGTCCGGTATTTATCAAATTTGGTCAGATGCTCTCGACTCGTAGGGATTTGCTGCCGGACGAGCTTGCGGATGAATTGAAAAAGCTGCAGGACAGGGTGCCTCCTTTTTCAGGTGCTCAAGCTCAGGCTTTGATTGAAAAATCACTAGGTCAGCCCGTTGCAGAGCTTTTTTCCGAGTTCGAGGTTGAGCCTTTGGCCTCAGCATCCGTTGCCCAAGTTCATCGGGCTGCGATGCTGGATGGTCGCGAAGTGGTTGTGAAAGTCATAAGGCCTGATATAGATAAAACTATCCGTAAAGATGTCGATCTGCTCTATACCCTGGCGCGCCTGGTTCAGGCTGTTTGGCAGGAAGGCCGTCGTTTGCGCCCGATGGAAGTGGTTTCTGAATATGAGCAAACGCTCTTCGATGAGCTGGATCTACGGAAAGAGGCGGCTAATGGTTCTCAGCTAAGACGCAATTTTGAGAACAGTGATATTCTTTATATCCCGGAAATCTACTGGGACCATACGCGTTCCAATGTATTGGTGATGGAACGTATTCATGGGATTCCGGTTGCCGAAATAGATCAGCTAAACGCTCAGAACACCAATATGAAAATGCTGGCGGAGCGCGGCGTGGAAATTTTCTTTACTCAGGTGTTCAGAGACAGCTTTTTTCATGCTGATATGCATCCGGGAAATATCTTTGTCTCGCGGCAAAACCCCTCGTCACCGCAGTATATCGCGGTTGATTTCGGCATTATTGGATCACTAACGCCTGAAGATCAAAATTATCTGGCACGTAACTTTCTGGCTTTTTTTAAGCGTGATTATCGACTGGTTGCCCAGTTGCACGTGGATTCAGGTTGGGTACCAGCAGGCACCAATGTGGACGCGTTTGAAACAGCGATTCGCAGTGTCTGTGAGCCAATATTTGAGAAGCCATTAAAAGAAATTTCATTCGGGCATGTATTGCTTGGGCTGTTTCAGACAGCTCGACGCTTTAATATGGAAGTGCAGCCTCAATTGGTTCTGTTGCAGAAAACACTGCTGAATATTGAGGGCCTGGGTCGCCAGCTGTATCCGGATCTTGATCTGTGGAAAACGGCGAAACCCTTCCTGGAAAACTGGATGAAAGAACGGATGGGGCCTAAAGGGGTGTGGCGTAATATTAAACAGCAGGCGCCAGACTGGCTGGAAAAGATGCCACATATGCCGCAACTGATATTCGACTCTCTCAACCAGGTTCGTAATCTTGATAACAGTCGCTTACGTGATATTCGGGCCTATCAGCAAGCCAGGAATGAGCTAGAATCGCAGAACAGTCGCCGCCGTTTGGCGGGTGTTCTACTAATCGCTGCTGCGCTATTGGCGGCAAGCCCGAAAGCCCTTGAATGGTTTTGCGAGCTTCCGGCAGGAAGTTGGCTCGTAGGTGCGCTTGGGCTGTTTTTATTATTCAAAAAGTAACGCCCGCTTTTCAGAGGGATGGTGGAAGTAATGCTGTTCGGGTATGCTTCCGCGACATGAATTAATCTTTTCTTAAGCGAGATATGAGATGAGCGATGTACTAACTCAATTAGGTGAAGTTTTGGAACAGCGCAAAGGTGCTTCACCTGATAGCTCTTATGTCTCCAGTTTGCACGCCAAAGGGTTGAATAAAATTCTGGAAAAGGTGGGCGAAGAGGCAATAGAAACCATCCTGGCAGCAAAAGATGCACAAAGTAGCGGTGAGAATAAAGACGTGATCTATGAAACTGCGGACCTTTGGTTCCATTCACTGGTTGCCTTGTCACATTTAGGTGAAAAGCCGCAGGCCGTATTAGATGAATTAGCTCGCCGCTTTGATCTGTCGGGGCTGGAAGAAAAGGCATCACGCAGTCAATAATAACAGGCTGGTTTATAGTCAGGCATTATCTATGTTGATGGCGGGTATGTCCCTGCTATCGTAAGAACGGAGAGAAAAATGGGTTTAGGTGGTATCAGTATTTGGCAGCTATTGATTGTTCTCGCAATTATTATTCTGATCTTTGGCACCAAAAAATTCAAAAATATTGGTAGCGATCTTGGTGGCGCAGTAAAAGGCTTCAAAAAAGCGATGACTGATGGAGAAAAAGAACAAGAGCAAGCAGAGCAAAAGACGATCAAGCAGGAAGATGCCGGTTTTACAGAGGCCAGTAAAGCTGATGTAAAAGATGAGCAAAAGTCTGATAAGTAAACAGGCTTAAACATGTTTGATATTGGCTTTGCAGAGCTTTTGATAGTCGCTGTTGTCGCTTTAATTGTGCTCGGGCCAGATAAATTGCCCGCTGCAGTCAGGACTGTGGGCATGTGGGTGGGCCGTATCCGGCGCACGGTGACTGCGATTCAATCAGAAATCAGTGAAGAGCTGAAAATTGAAGAGCTAAAACGCACAACAGCGATCAATAAAGAAGAGCTTGAGAAAGAGTTGAACGAAATGCGTCAACCTTTTGATAATGCCCTAAGTGAAACGTCATCGGCTGTGGCGAGAGAAACAACACCTGAAGAACCCAAACAGCAGGCTGCTCCCATTGAACAGGAAGCCCCGGCTGTGACTCCGGTCAAAGAGAGTAATGGCACAAAAAATGAGTGAGCCAAGCCAAGATATGCCAGAGCAGGATCAAGAACAGCCGTTAGTCAGTCATTTGGTTGAGTTACGGCAAAGGCTGGTGCATATACTGGTGGTCGTTCTGGTACTCTTCCTAGGTCTGTTTTATTTTGCCAGCGACTTATACACGTACCTATCTGCACCGTTGACAGCATTGTTGCCAGAAGGCACCAGCATGATTGCAACGGATGTAACATCACCGTTCTTTGCGCCATTTAAATTAACCCTGGTACTGGCTATTTTTCTGGCGATGCCTGCCGTATTACATCAGATTTGGGGTTTTATCGCCCCAGGCTTGTATAAGCATGAAAAGCGTCTGGCGATCCCGCTTCTGGTCTCCAGCGTACTGCTCTTCTATACCGGAATAGCCTTTGCCTATTTTGTTGTATTTCCTTTGATCTTTGGCTTTTTCACCAGTGTCGGGCCTGAGAACGTTGCAGTCATGACGGATATCAGTAGCTACCTGAATTTTGTGCTGAAACTGTTCTTTGCCTTTGGCGTTGTTTTTGAAATTCCGATTGCAACCCTGTTGTTTATTTGGATGGGGGTGGCAACGCCTGAAGGTCTGCGCAAGAAAAGGGCGTACGTCATTGTTTTTTGCTTTGTTCTGGGTATGTTGCTGACACCGCCAGATGTCATCTCACAAAGCCTGTTGGCTGTGCCTATGTGGCTGCTTTTTGAAGCGGGTATTCTTTTGGGGATTGTCTTTGTGAGAAAGCCAAAAGACGATGATGAAGAACGGGAAGATGCGGTGGCAGAAGAATCCAGCGGGCAATAGTGGCACCATTGCCTGAACTGAAACATCTTGCCCCGATTTCACCGTGCCCAGCTATCTGGCCTAATTCAGATGTTGCACTTGTGCATTTAGTTGTTTCAACTAAGTGTTGTTGTACAAGCACATTCTGTCAATTGGCATAACGTCCGGGTTAACGAATTAATAATATTTTCTGTTTTTTCCGGTCTGGCGCTTGATCCTTCCGTAGAAGTCTGTAGAATTCGCCGTCCTTGCCGGTTCGGGCCGCTTTTGTTGGTGGTGTTTAACTGAACAAGGCAGTCTTTAACTGATTGAAAAACAGGGTT